>CEOU01057394.1_pt1 | contig 26827 bp, 40 predicted proteins | sample 530731 | NCBI WGS metagenome assembly CEOU01 (sample SAMEA2620894, study PRJEB7988) | marine metagenome | isolation source: saline water (ENVO:00002010), including
CTGGGCTCGAATACATAGAAAAGGAAAGTTTTTAGCTCCGCAGCTTAAGTCTGGAAAAATTTGGACTGGAGGCTCTTGGATTACGTGGGACAAAGCCGACATGGAAAGAGTTAAAAATAATATTATTGCCGCACTCGTCAAGCATGACAACAACAGAAGCGAGGCTGCTAAAGAAATGGGTATTCACAGAAATTATTTGTATAAATTAATGAGTAGAATTACTGGAGTTAATTGGAAAGAAGAGTTCCCAGTTGAAAGGAAGGCTCCGCCCCCCATCCCAACAAAGCAGCGTTCTGAAATTCAAAAAAAAGTTATGAGACAAAAAATGGAGAAAGGCTTTGTCCCGTTCTCAAACCTCACAGAAGAGGATGAGGCTAAAAGATTTAAAAATATGAAATTATCATTTAAAAAAGCTCAAAAAAAACGCTTCACCAAGTTTATTAGTCAAGCAAAAAAAGCTTTAAGTAAATGTAATAATTCACGCAAAGATGCGGCTAAACTTTTGGGAATTAGTGTCAATACTCTTTCAAAAACAATGACAAAAACAAAACATTTGGTTGATTGGCAATCAGAATTTCCAAGCAAATATGCAAGAAATCAAAAATGAAAACTCAACTAGAGGACACAGAATCCAACTCACCCCAAGATCTCAGCGCTCCAGAGCCAAGCTCTCAGGAGCTGTCTAAATATAACAATTGGCTGGCTGATTTCCAGAAGGATATTACAAAAATAGTATCCAGCAAAAGGTTTAGTAGTCACTTGCTCTCTCATGATGAAGTTGTTAGCGAGGTCAACATGTCCTTAGTTAACAAAAGAGCAGACCTAATTCATTATATGAAGCAAAATGGAGGTTTTAATTATAATAACTTTAAAAAAAGTGCTTTTGTTTATACTAGAAATCTAACTAAATGGAGTCATTCAAGCGCTACAAATAAGTCTTATGTTAAACGCAGGGATGACGGCGTTTATTATGATGAAGAAGAGGGCTTTAAAACGGCCTTCGAGCTTGCTGTATCCACCAAAGGAGTCAATCCAGAAGATGATGCAGCTCATTTTGTAAACGTTGAGCAGAATGAAAAGATATCTGATTGCTATAAATTAATTAAAAAATACTACAACATATTAACTCCTTCTGAAGTTAGGGTTTTGTCTATGCTAGAAAAAGGGCTTACAGAAAAACAAATGGCAAAAAATCTAAACATTACTAGGCAAGCAGTTAACTATTGCATTAAAAATCTTTCAAAAAAAATCACCTCACATCTCAACTTTAAAGAGATTAAAGAGAGTGGCTTCAAAAAAGTTGTATCAGGAAAACATTCAATCCATGCATTTTTCTCGCCTAATCCTAATAGAATTAAAAAGGCTCATTCTATATATCTTCAAGAGTTTATTTTATTAAACAGAAAAAAATTCACACTTCAAGATGTAACTAATCATATTAATGATAAATTTAAATCATCTTATACTTCAAGGCAAATTTGCTCTTCCTTAAGCGTAAGAAACTTATATACCCATCATATAATAAAGGATTAATCATTACGAAACAAATTCAGTGTAATTATATTTCATGAAACATTTAATTTTATTGCTTTTAAGCTCTGTTTATGTGTTTAGTGAAACCTTGTATTTTAATAATGGTAAATCTGTTGAAGGTAAAATACTTGAAGCTAACGCAACAGCTGTTCTTTTTGAAAAATCTGAAGACAAACAAAAGTTTCGCTTCCCACCCTCAATGCTTACGGAAGACTCTAAAAAGCAGCTGGAATTATACCACTCAACCAATAGATATAGCTCCATCCCCACACTACCAACCCCACTAAGTCAGAAAAAAGTTAACCAATATGCTGACTACATAGATCAACTTATAGACTCAAAGCTTAGACAGCAAAGGCTTGGCAAGACAAAAAAAGCCAACGACTCTACATATGTTAGACGCTTATACCTTACAACAATAGGAAGGATACCAACCTATGAAGAGGTGCTCAGTTTCTTGAACGACAGAAACCCCAATAAAAGAGATGAACTTATAGAAAAACTTTTAAATTCTTCTGGTTACTCCAATCATCAGATGAATTGGATGAGTGACATGCTTAGAATTAAGGATAGAGTTAATGGAACTAACATCAATGTTGGCTCTGTCTACAGGAAGTGGATAAAAGAATCCATAGATGCCAACAAACCTTATGATCAAATGGTTAGAGATTTGGTTGCAAGTGAAGGGAGATTGCTGGACAACGGCCCTGCTATTAGCTATTACCTCAGGGACAGGGGCATGCAAGCAGATAACCTTTCCCACACGATAAGAATCTTTTTAGGCACTCGACTAGAATGTGCCATGTGCCATAATCATCCGTTCGATAAGTGGACTCAACGCCAGTTTTATGAGATGACAGCATTTACTTCAGGTATAGGCAATGTTAGAATCGGTGATGCTCAGAAGAAAATTGGAGCATTATCTAAAATTATATCAAAAGAAGCTGATGCTCAGTCTGGAACATTTAACAATTGGAGGAATCAGGTGAGAGACTCCCTCTTGTTCGGGATTGACAATAAAGGCACTGGAACAATTAAGCTGCCCAAGGATTTTGCTGAAGCCGATGGAAAGCCAGGCGAGACAGTCAATGCTAAAGCCATGTTCACCCCTTCCCCAGTATTCAACCCTTCAAGTAAAAATAGCAGAGAAGTATTTGCGGATTGGTTAACAAGTAAAGACAACCCAAGATTTACTACTGTCATAGCGAATAGGATATGGAAGCAAATTTATGGAGCTGGATTGATTGAACCAATTGACACAATGATGGACGACACAATGTCAAGCAATGAGCCTTTAATGAAATTCCTCGAGAGAGTTATGGTTAGTGTAGATTACGATCTAAAAGAATATCAAAGAATTTTACTTTCTACAAATCTATTTCAAAGGGAAAGTAAAAAAGAAGACTACAAATCGCTAGAGGAGTATAGCTTCGAAGGTCCGATATTAAGACGTATGACTGGCGAGCAATTATGGGATTCTTTAGTAACCTTGGTATATAATGATATAGATTCCAAGGATAGGATCTATCTACATAACAGTCAAGACTACAGAGTTATCTATGAAAGATATAAAGATATGAATGCGTCTGAAATATATTCTGATTTTAAAAATTTAATAGAAATTAACGAAGGCAACAGAAACTTTCTTCTTGCCATTGAAAAAGAATCAAACTCAAAGGTTGATAAAAAATTTCCCGACAGACATCTTGTGCGGAGCAATTACCTCCAACACCCAGCACCCGGTGGGCACCTCATTAGGCAGTTTGGAGGTAGCGACAAAGAGCAAATCGACAACTCAAATAGCGAGCCAAATACAACTCAAGTACTTAACCTTCTCAATGGATTTGTTGAAACTAATATTTTAAATAAAAAAGGTGCAGACTTTATAACTCAGATGCAATCAGAAAAAAATAAGTCAAACCAAATTGAAAGTGTTTTTCTTTCTATTCTTTCACGAAAGCCAAACCCTAAGGAGGAGTCGACTTTGCAAGATTTTATTTCCGAAAAAGATGGATTTAAACATGTTTCATGGATTCTTCTGAATAGCCATGAGTTTATTTTTATAAAATAATTGTGTAATATAATAATACTATGAATGAAACACTATCAAGAAGAGCATTCGCTCAACATCTTGCTAAAGCCTATTTGGGCATTAATGCAATCGTATATGGATCAGACTTAATTGCAAAGACCACAAGAATACCTACAGCTAGACATGTAATTTTTCTAAATATGTCTGGAGGTATGACTCATATAGACACTTTTGACCCTAAGCCAGAGAATAGTGATGTCATGGGTGAAACCAAAGCTATATCTACATCTGCCGACGGAATACAAATTGGGCACTGGCTCCCTAATACCGCCAAAAAAATGCACCTCGCCTCCCTTGTTAGGTCAGTGAATAGCAATCAGGGAGCTCATGATCAAGCTAATTATTTATTGCATACTAGCTATCAAAAAAGAGGTACAATCATTCATCCAAGTATGGGCAGTTGGGTCAGCAAGCTTTGTGGAAAATTAAACTACACCCTTCCTGACAATGTCAAAATTAACGGAGGGAGCGGAATTATAGGCGCTGGATATTTTGAGAGTAAACATGGTCCGCTACCTTTAGGTAATCCTAATGCTGGAATACAAAACATAAAAAAGTCTGGATATGTCGAAGAAAGCATGTATAGTCGACGCTTGGAAGCATCGCGTTTATTTAATAAAGATTTTTCAAACAGCTTTCCTCAGAAACAGGTTCGAGCTTATTCTGATCTCTATGATGATGCAATCAGTTTAATGAAAAGTGAAGACCTCGATGCCTTCGACTTAAGCAAGGAGCCAGATTCACTTAGAGATCTATATGGGCAAAATAACTTTGGTCAAGGTTGTCTTTTGGCTAGGCGCTTAATCGAAAATAAAGTTAGATTTGTCGAGGTTGCTTATGGGGGATGGGATATGCATAATGATGTATTTGGCAATCTTGAAGACAAAGCTAAGGTTTTGGATGATGGGCTTAGTTCTTTATTAGGAGACTTAAACTCGAAAGGTTTATTGTCTGACACCATGATCGTTTTAGCTAGTGAGTTTGGAAGAACTCCAGAAATTAAAGCTGGAAGAGTCGGAAGAGACCATCACCCCTCTTCGTTTAGTGTCTTATTTGCTGGAGGTGGAGTAAAAGGTGGATATGTTCACGGTAAATCTGATGAAAGGGCTCATTATGTTGAAGAGGATGGAGTTGACATTGAGTCTATAAACGCCACAATAGCTTATGCAATGGGCTTAAGCATTGAAAAGATCACTTATTCACCAAGTGGTAGACCATTCAAGGTTTCCAATGGAAAACCTCCTATCTTTAATATACTATCATAAAAAACATGAGTTCCAACAAACATAAAAAAACATCTTTAATTAATTTAATTTTTGGTTATGTTATCACATTTCTTTTTATTACATTAGTTGCATTAAACATCCAAAATAAAACTGTCGAATCTGAAGTTATTGTCTCCGAACTAAATGAAACTATCATCACTCAAGAGGTAAAAAGAGAAGATGAAATTGTTGTCATTGAAGACCAAATTGACAGAGTTACTTATGTTGGCGGTGTTGTGCCCAACAGAACAGTCGTTCAAGAGGTTGATTCTGGGCCAGTATATACTGCGGTAGTCAGAGATGATGTTGGAACTTTTGATAGTTTTACTTATAAAGATAGGCTTGATGGAGTAATTATTGAGGGGGACGGAATATCTGAAAATTACTCTGTTGGATCTAACACAAATCATGAATTTAGAAACATTAAAACGGATATCGACGGCAATATTGTTGGCGATACTTCTAGGATTGGGTTACGTGGCTCTCGTAATGGGCGCGGCGGTAATCTTAGTAACGATGTCGGAGTTGATGGGGAAGATCTTGTAGACTTCTCACTTTTAGATAGAAGAATTTCAGAGATAGACTCTCAAGATTCATTGGCTCTAGATGATAATTCTTTCTCTATTGATAGAGGTACTAAGAACGGAGATGACCCTTTTAATAGTCTTGTTCCAGTTGACAGGAATGATAATGGCGAACTTGGTGACGTTACGGATTTCGATAAAGGCAATGGCTCTTACGGGGTTGGTAAAGGCGGAGAGCTTTATGCGTACAACTTTCCAAGTCAAGGAGTAGGGGCTGGGGTTGGATCTTCAGCGATTGGTGCGGGTGCAGGTGGTGGAGCTGGTCTCAGTGCTGGAATAGGTGAAGGTCTCCTCAATGGTGAATCTGTTCCCACTCTTGGAGGTATAGGTGACGGTGCTAAAACCGCCTACGGAGAGCCATCTGAAGCCTCAGGAGTAGGAGGTTTACTGGGTGGCGCTGGAGCTGGAGGGGCTGCTGGGCTAAGTCAAGGCTATATAACTGAAAAATTGGGGCTTGGTGTTGGAGTCGGCTCTGGAGCAGGCAACGGAGGCGGTTCTGGAAGAGGGTACAACTATAAACACCTACCAAAAGATGGAGCACTTCACATCATGATGCATGTCGATGGTAGCGGAAGCATTTTAAACACAAGGAAACAACTAGAAGTCATGAAAGATACACTTCTAAAAACGGCTTTACTCCCATATTATAATAACGATGAAGGTCTATATAACCGCAGGGTAACTATTGTAGATGGGTCTGGCGAAAGAACTTTAAAGTTTTTTGCCGATGCCGCAAAGAAAGACAACGTGTTGGCTGTTGTATTTCAAGACGAAGCTCAGCCAGCCTACCACCTACCCAATTTCAACAAAAAACCAGAAGATCATTACTTAAATGATCTAGACAACCTTAAAGCGTCACTTAATGGTTACAATGGGTTATACAGAGGCGTAATGTTTCAAGTAGACCGAGGTAAAACTTTCGCTAAATCATTTAAAGAGTTTGTCGGTAATGCCTTTCGAGGTGAGGGCTATCTATCAAACAATAACCTAAAAAAATACCATAAAGACAATAACTTAAGTCATATTAAAAATAAAAACGGCATAGTATTTAATGATGAATACCATGCCAAAGACTCTGGGGATCCTAAATACTACCTAGACTTAATTTTTAATGCTTCCAAAAAAGTCGGCCTAGATCTCAATATATATGGAGCTGGACTTACTGATGGCAAAGATGTTAAATCGGATTAATGTCAGAAAAGCCTTTCATCAAAAACCATCTACGTCTATCATACCAGTATAAAATCTTTTGTCTTTTGTACCTTTTGTGATATATCCATCCATAATTTTCGCTATACATAAACTTGTGAGTTCTTTCGAACAGCCAAACCCAACTTAACTCATCCAAATAAACCCACCCATCACTAACTCCATTAATTTGGTTTGTCGTGGAATATATTTTTCCATAATCATCGCTCTCCCTCCACCTATAGTCTTTCTCTGGGTCAGTGTTTTGTTTGTCTTTATTAATTTCTTTTAATTTATTTTTATTTTCACTCTCTATTTTTGGTTTTTCAGTTTGCCTCATCAATTCCATCGTTCTCAACGTTGCCTCTCTCCAGCTATGGCACATTATAAAATGAGAAGCAAGCTGCAATGGTTGTTGTGGATTCACAGTCTCACAATACTCGCAACCACACAAAAAGTCATTCATTTGAGGTCCAACTTTAGCCATTAAGAATGGAGCAAGAAAGAGTAGAGCATAAATTATTCTTGCCATATAAATATATTTTACACAAATATGCTTGACTTTCAACCATAACTGTGGTATACTGTAAACATCATGAACTTATTGTATAAAACTAAAACCTATCTAGTCGGACACATGCAGTATGTTAGTGGGCGAAATTGGAGGGAAGAAATAACAGAACAACTTGAACCTCTAAACATCACCTGTTTTGATCCCTATAAAAAGCCTTTCGTAAAGGATGTAGAAGAGGACGAAGCTTCCAGACAAGAGATGGAGACTTGGATGAAAACCAAGCAATATGATAGGGTTACGGATAGAATGAAAATGGTTAGATCTTATGACCTAAATTTAGTTGACCGCAGTGACTTTATTGTGGCTCATCTTGTCCCTGATGTAGCCTCTTGGGGTAGCGCCGAAGAGATTGTGACGGCGGTCAGAATGAAGAAGCCAATTTTTATCAGTATGGAAGGAGGGAAAGCTAAAACTCCTTTATGGATGCTAGGAATGCTTCCTCACAAATATATCTATAACTCCATTGATGAAATAGTTAACATGCTATTCGCAATAGACAGCGGTAATAAACCTATTGACTCAGACAGATGGAGGCTCCTTCAAAAAAAGTTTAGATAAAATTGAAATTTACAAAACTTATCTTATTATGTTTCTTAAGATTGCTATAAGATTAATATAATTCAGCTCATTAATTAAATCATATTTAATAAAATCATTACTTCCTATTGTAATACCTCTCTGTTTTTCGCTCCTTAAAATTAATCCATCAACATAATCATGGGCACCATGTTTTTTCAGCCACTTCCAATATGCAGTCTTTGTGCCCTTAGGGCACTTCACAATGTTATCGCAATTTAAGAATATTTTAGAATACAAACTTACATCTCTAAAGCAATGTACTGAGCTCGGTGGCTCAGTTAATGTGCAATCATATATAAGAACCATACAACAATATACACGTTATGTTAGAAGAACAAGCAGTTAAATCAGATTGGAGTAAACGCGAAATCGGGGCTTTTTGGACTCGAGACAGTGCGAAAGGGAAGTATCTTTCTGGAAACATTGAAATTGATGAGCTTGGAGTTAAAAAGAAAATGAAGGTAGTCATGTTCCCAAACAATTTTAAGGACAACGACAAGAAGCCAGATTATGTGCTTTACATCTCCAAGGATCGAGAAGACTCTGGCAATCAGCAAGAAAAAGCTCCCGAAGAGAATAAAAATACAGAAATACCAGACAGTTTAGTGTAAGTTAATGTAACTTATGAACGTGCTATACGGATTAATCGGTACATCGGAGCTGCTCAAGGAAAGAGATCCAGACGGATCATATACATTTTCTGGCATGACTCAGAAAAACTTTCTAGGCCAAGAGGAAAGCTCTAGCAGGGACGCAGCCCTTGCGGAGCTATCCACAAGGATTCTGCACAACCTTGATTTAACAGAGAATATTATAGATTTTCTACCCAAGGTTAATATCACTCATTACAGAATCAGTAGCTCTATTTTTAGTCTTGTCTCTGATTTTTCAGATGATCTAAACATTTCTATAGAGTCTTTACCAGCTCATAATGAAATTGTATCTAAAATTAAATCCATTGGAATTATTGCACGGCAAAACAATATTACCTTATCCGTTTATCCAGATTCAACAAATAGTTTAATTAGCGAAGATGATTCTGATATTGATGCAGCATCCAAAGAGTTAAATTTTCACAGTTGGTTTTTTGATACTGCTGGCTTCCCCTCAAACCCCTCAAACCCAATAATAATCAAGCCATTTAAGCAGCCAGCAGGAGCAAACCACGACTCTGCTGTAGATTGTGTTAATCTTTTTTATAAAAACTTTAAAAAGCTTAATAAGACAACTCAAAATAGAATTGTGATTCAAAATGAAGATGAGGGCTTCTGGAATCCAGTTAATTTATTTAAATATTTTCATGTATACCTTTATGAAAAGCACGAAGAGGGTATGGTTTTAAGCTACTACAATATAGCTGACCAAAGAAACTCAGGCTCTTTAGGGGATGGCCCTGTAGAGCCTATTGTAAACATTGGAGCTTTTCATGAAACATGGATGGGAGTTGTGCCTATTTTCCTTTGGTCGGAAAAAGAGGACAATGAATCAAATATTTCCTGCGAATATCTATCAAGCGAGATAGAAAATTTTGGATACACTATCAAATGGGAGTGTGATGTCAGAAAAAGAGATAAGGCTATTGTTAAATATACAATGCCAGAGGAAGAAGACAAAGTTACCGAAGAGGTAATTAATGCTATTACAAAGAACAAATATAAAAAGTCTAGAGAAACCTCAAGAGCCTTCAATGCTCTTTATGATGCTCACTAACCATGGCAAAACATCCTAAAAGTTACAGAGCTCTTTTTGTGGAAATAGCTAAATCAAAAGGCTATAAAGTAAGAAAGCCCAATTATCATGAGAGAAAAGCTAGTATTGATGTCGTCCTTGAAGGCCAGATTAATGGTAAGGCTACAGAAGTTACTGTAGATATCAAGAAAAAGAATGGAAAAAATGCTAACCAATGGGTATATATAGAATATGACAATTCAAAAGGTCAAAAGGGATGGATATATGGAGATTGTCAGTTTATCGTGTTTGAAACGTCTCAAGAATTTATTTTTGTCCCCAGAAAAAAATTACTTACATTCCTTGAATCTTCAGAATGTGTCAGGTGGGACTTACCCTATGTTGACAAGCCTTGGAACTCAAAATATAGATTGTTCAGGAGGCAAGGTACTCTCGAAACTATTTCTCAAATCAAAGTGTCCGATCTCTTCAGGGTCGAAGGCCACAAGATATGGAAGAAACCTTAAAATTTATCTTTAGTAGCTTCTGGGTATACATTGGCACTATATTTTTAATATGGTCGATAGGATATGCTGTTTCCTTTCCCTTTTTTTGGTATTTTAAAATGAAGCAGTACAAAATGAACAAATCAATATGGCATCATCAGTAAAAAAGAACAAATGCAAGTCTAAAACTTGTAATTCATCAAAAAAGTCTTCTCATCAAAATGGAAAAGGCGACAAGCCCAGACCGTTTTCTAAAAAAAACTACAATAACAATTATGAATCAATCAATTGGAAAACTAAGTGAATCCCCAGTTTTTTATGTTGTCACCAGAGACGGCAGGAGAGCATGGCCTAAAGACTATTGGACTATAGGCGAAGCTCAAGCTCATGCACAAAGTTTAGTCACCTCTCTTAAAAGTTTTAACGACCCCAGCTTCAAAAATGTTGTGATTGTTGAAACCACAGACCCAAGTTCCATAAATTAAAGCTTGACAAAGTAGATTATATTTAGTATAATGGCTTCACAATTTAAATTAGATGAAGCATACTTGGACATATGCGAGACTTGGTCTCGACTCTCAACCGCCTTACGAAAAAAGGTTGGTTGTATTATTGTCAAGGATGGAATCATCATATCAGACGGATACAACGGCACTCCTTCTGGCTTCGATAACGAGTGTGAAATTAGGCTTGACGAGCATGATGAATCAGCTCTCATTACTAAACCAGAAGTTCTCCACGCCGAAAGCAATGCCATCACAAAGCTCGCAAAGTCCACACAATCAAGCATCGACTCAACAATGTACATTACAATCAATCCCTGCGTTGAGTGCTCTAAATTAATCATTCAGTCAGGAATCAAAAGAGTTATATATAAAAATTTTTACAAGAACAATCAAGGTATAGAGTTAATAAAAAAAGCAAATATAGAAATAAAACAACATGAATCAAAGTAAGTTCAGTAGAGTATTAAATTACAGTTTAAATAAATTTTGCCCCATGATCCTTATAGGAGTAATCCTATTTATCAGCTTAGGTTTCTTTACTTGGGAGCCTTATGCTGTTATGGGTCTATTGCTATTCTCGCAAAACTTCCACTTCAAGGTAGGTTATAGCGTAGCGATTTGTGAGGAGAGGGGCTTTATTGATGAGGACGGAAATGTTAGAGATGAAGAAGTTTAAGTTTCTTAATACCCTAAAATCTAAAGTTCTCCATGCATTTGGTAGTAGATACTACATTGTATATAAGAACGAAAACGGCAAAATAAAAACATATCAAGTAGGCTGTATTAATTTATACAATTCCTTTGGAAACAAGGGAAGCAACAGAGATAATATTGGCTTCAGAGCATATTGCTACGGAAGGAAGCAGGTTAGATCCTTCAGGCATGACAGGATTATTTCTATCACCAAAAAGTGAATTTTGAATTTTTTATTAGAAATCGCCCTTATTGGGTGTATAATATGTTTAAGTTTTATACTTTTTAGATTAAAGAAATCCCAACTTAACGCTGAATCATTAAATAAAGACAATACTTTTTTAAAGAATCAACTAAACCAACAGGAAGAATTATTTCAAAGCAGAGAGCTTCATTTAAATCAAACTATACAAAACCTACAGGTTAGCTTCAGTAAGGAGCAAGATTTAATAAAAGAAAGAAAGCTAGAGCTTGACACCAAAGAACAAAAACTCACCGAAGAACTACTTAGCTTAGAACAACAACTGATCGAAGAGACAGAAAACAGAAAGCGAGTAGCATCACTCAAGAAAAGCGGAGAAGTTAGACTAGGTCACATAGCAGAAACCTTAGCTCCATTCTTAGATCAATTTGAATTCGACCCAGAAAACTGTTCATTTTTAGGCAAGCCAATAGACTATATATCATTTGGAGAAGACGAAATAACACTTATTGAAGTTAAAAGCGGAAACAGTCAGCTAAATAAAAAACAAAGAAAGATCAGAGATCAAATTAAATCTGGATTAGTTAATTGGAAAGAAATTAGGATTAAATAAATTTATAACACATTATGAAGACAAAAATCATATCAACACTAGTAGCCTTCGGGTTATGTATTAACGCCGCCTTAGCGGGCAACTCAGCAAGGATCGGATACGCTTCCGATTACTTCTACAGAGGAGTCCAAAAGGCAGAAGAGTCCATTCAAGCAACCCTTCGCTTGTCTCACGACCTCGGCTCACTTAAGGGTAGTCTCCATGTTTGCAGCAATCAAGCTGTTGATACTGGAAATGACAGCTACCACATGGGAGCAGGGGTTGGAACTTCATTCGCAGATGGCATGCTTTCAGCTTATGCTGGAATCAATCATTTCGAAGATGTTCCTGGTGCCGCTTTGTCTGAAGCGGAAGTGAGGCTCGGCCTTGGAGTTCTCTTATCCCCATCCGTCTCCGTTTATAGGGATCTTGATGATTCTCTATATACCTTCGAGTTAGGGGTATCTCATGGCATTGAAACCGAAGTTGCTGACCTTTCCCTGTCTGCATCTCTTGGTAATACCGAAACCTCGTCTACCGCAGACACCGACTACTACAATATTGGAGCTGATGCCACAAAATCTCTCTCCGATAGTGCTACCGTTGGACTGTCTGTTGACTACATTGACGCTGACAATATTGACAGTGAATTTGTATTCGGCGTTGGCTTAACCTTTAACTTCTAATCAAAATATATTATGGATAAGATAGTAAATACAATCAAGGGCGCTATTGGCGGCCTTTTTACCCTACTCACGTCAATCGTCGGATTGCTTGTGCTCGCACAGGTGGTCTTTGGCGAAGCAGCTGGAATGAATGTCATTGGTAACATCCAAGGCATCGTTAACGGCTTCGTTGGGCCTGAGGCCAGCCTTGCTGGGCTGATTACCCTGTGCCTACTTGTTGGATTGCTTAATAAGCAAGACGAAAAGAGTTAAGAGAATTTTTTTCTTGACTTTTAAAGGGGAGGCTGCTATAATGGTGGCCTCCTCTTTTTTATTTATAGAAGTATATGAAAATTTTATCACTATTTTCCAATGTAGGGTTCGGCGAGTTTTATCTTAGCGATCTTGGTCATGAAGTTGTTGTCGCCAATGAACTTGTTCCAGAGCGAGTAGACTTCTATAAAGAACTTCACCCCACAACCAAGGAGGTTATATGTGGAGATATCTGCTCGCAATCTACTCAAAAGAAGATCATTGAAGCATGTGAAGAGCATGGTCCGATAGATATTATTATTGCTACCCCTCCATGCCAAGGAATGAGCGTTGCCAATGCCCTTAAACTCCCTGACGACATTCGCAATAGGTTAATAGTTCATGCAATGAATATCTTCAATAAAGTTTCTCCACAATACATGCTAATTGAGAATGTTCCGCAGATGGCAAAGACATATATCAATTACAGAAAAAAAGCTATAAATATTGTAGACTTTATTAAGTCTAAATTACCTGAAGATTTTGACTGCAGGTGGGACATATTAAACTCTAAAGATTACGGCATCCCACAGTCTAGAAGTAGATCTATATGTTTAATTTCCAAATATGGAAGCTGGAGCCACCCTGATCCAAATATGGAAACTCTTTCCCTTCATGATGCCATTGGACACCTTCCCTCTCTCTCTAATGGCGAGCATTCTGATATTCCTTGGCATTTTTCCCCCAAACACAATGAGAATCATGTCAGGTGGATGAGCGCTACTCCAGAGGGCGACACAGCCTTTAATAACCCTACTGAGTACCCGCAGAAAGACGGAAGGAGAATTAAGGGGTTCATGACTACCTACAAAAGAATGTTCTGGAATAAGCCAGCGCCAACAGTAACTATGACTAACGGCTCAATATCAAGTCAAAACAATGTGCATCCCTCTGACCCTAGAGTTCTTTCCGTTAGAGAGCTTTTGTTAGTGTGCGGTCTGCCTGAGAACTGCCTTGATAAATTCAGCAATAAACTACCAGACAATACTTTTTCCTACGATTACTCACCAAACTTTATACGAAAAGTAATCGGTGAAATTTTTCTCCCAAATATGTGTTTAGAAATATTAAGAACTATAAATTATGAGCAATAAAAACTTACAGACAGGCAGTCAAAAAGGTCATTTCAAAACGAAAGATCAACATCCAAATGTCAAAGATTATTACTTTTATAGCTATCAAAAGCGTCTAAGCGGAAAATGGGCTGAACACTGGAAACATATCGACAAATGGCCCAATGGGGTTAAAAAAATCATAAACAAGCAAACAGGAAGCAAGAAAGGTCACTTCAAATATAGAGACCCCCACCCAACCATAGATGGCTGGCTTTTTTATGGATACTCTAAAAAACAAAAAAAGGGTGGAGGCTTTTTTGAGCTTTGGCGCCGTACGGATTCCTTCCCCCCCACGAAAGAAGAGTGGATGGCTGAAAATTCTAATGCTACCGACAAACCCAGAGGGTTTTGGAAAAGGTTTGACAAGCATCCCAATAACCCAAATCTTTTTTTTAATTCTTACATAGACTCAGAATGCGGTAAGGGCTGGTATGAAACTTGGTGGCCTTCAGAAAAACATAGAAAATATACTAAAAATTTTGATGCTTATATTGATGGTTCAAAAAAAATGCTAAAAAGAAACAACATAAAAGAAGGATTTTTAACAGATTTAAATGACTCAGAAAATGTTTATCTTTTAGGTTTACTTTGGGCGGATGGATCACTACCGAAAGGTAGGAAAAATTATAAAACAGAAAATGATTTAGAAAACAATGTTATTACCCTTGCGCAAACAGAAGACGATTTTCCCGATGATCTTTTTATCAAAAATGGCATCACCAGCATTTATAGGATAGTCCACAAACCTCGCGTTGCCCGCAATGGTAAGACTTATTGCGGTAAGCCTTCTAAAATGGTATCTATATCTTCGCACCCAATCAGACAATTTTTGGAAAAAAATGATTACTGCACTAAATCTAGCTCTGGAGACCCCAGAAAAATATTAAGCTTAATTCCCGATGAGCTTAAGCATTATTGGTGGCGTGGCTTTTTAGATGGAGATGGGTGTGTTTATTTTAATGAAGAAAAGGGAAAAGCCAACTTGCTTAGCTCACATAAAATTTTATTCAGTTCCCACATCGGTCAAGACTGGACATTCCTTGAGGAGCTTTGTATGCAGTTGAAAATTCCAGCTCCAAGAATAACTGCAGAGCCAAGATATACTATCGGTGAAGATGGGAGTCGGGTACAAAGTGGCTCAAGCTCTACAGCGGTCATAAATCGTTTCGGACATTACATAAAGCTAGGCAATTACATTTGGCCTAACGACAAGCTTGACATTGGGCTTTTCAGAAAATTTGATAAATGGAAAAAAATTAAAAACCTTTTACCAGTTTTTCTAGAAAGACAGAGAGTGAAATTCGTTTATTTTCATACCCAAAGTCAAAAGTGGCGAGTGTGCATAATGCACAAATCCAAAGTTTTCGTTACCAAAACTATATTTAAAACCGAATGCGATGCAATCGCTTGGAGGGATAATTATCTTAATGATAATAATTTAAATCATTTAATAGAAAATTAGTGGACGATAATTATTATTAATTGTGACTGAAGAAGATGATATAAATTATGGAGGACCAAGAGATTATGATGAGCAGACTGATGCTTTTCGTTTTGATCTAGATAATTTAGTATACAGGTATATTGACGAGTTTGACATTAACACTTTCGTTATGGTTGGAGCGCTACAAGAAAAGATTAAAGAGCTTCTTGAATATGGCGATTCAGAAATGGATTTATAATAAATAAAATAAAATAAAAAATATGAGTTATTTAATTGGAGTATCGGGCTTTGCTAGATCGGGTAAAGACACTTTTTATGAACGTTCCAAGCTTCTGCTTGAAAAGCATGGCAAAAAAGCAGTTAGAGTTGCCTTTGCTGATGCCCTTAAGGCTGAATGCGATGAGTTGCTGTCTAAATATACAAACATTTCAGCATTTACAGAAGAAGATAAGGATAAAGAGCTAATTCGCCCCCTTCTCGTTACATATGGCACACATATCAGACGAGCGCTTAACGAAAACTGCTGGATAGAAAAAGTTCAACCCCAAGTTATTGAATATTTAAAGTCAGACCACTATGTTTTTGTTACCGATGTTCGATTTAGAAATGAGGCGCAATGGATTACGATGAATGGTGGTCTTTTAGTTAATGTAGCCAGAGAGGGTGTTAAGCCAGCTAATCACGACGAACATAAGCAGGCTCACCACATGAAGGGATTCATAAACTACGATGTCTTTTGGCCAACATATGGCTCAGAAGAGATAGAAAAATGCGACGAACATGTATTCCCACTATTCAATCACCTCCTCCAACAATCCTCACCCGCAGAAGAAGTTCTTTAATGCAAAAAATTTTCCTGGGCGAGATCAAAACAACAGTGGACGATATACTGTAAAAATTTTCCTGGCTGACAAATCAATCTAGTGGACGATAGACAGAAAAAGTATGCCAAGTCAGACAAGGGTAAATCTGCACTAAATAAAGCTAGGAAGAAATACGACTCCAAAGACCCAGAAGCTCGCAAGAAGCAAAAACGCGAATATATGAGAAGAAAAAGAGCGGCTGACCCAAATTATTGCAAATGGAAGTAAATATGTTGTGTAAAACAATGAATGCAACTATTGAAACGCAAAATCCTCATAATGGGATTACCGGGAAGTGGGAAAACCACTTTAGCTGAATTATTAGTACCAAAGCTGAAAGCCATTTGGTTTAACGCAGATGCAGTTCGATCTGAAATAAGTAAAGATTTAGGTTTTACCGAAGACGATAGACTTGAACATGCTCGCAGAATGGGTAAGCTTTGCGAGTTTAGCTCTAAATACGGATCGTTTGCTGTCGCTGATTTTGTGTGTCCCACCAAAAAAGCAAGGGAATTGTTTAATGCTGACTTTACTATTTGGGTGGACAGAATCGAAAAGGGCAGATTCGAGGATACCAATAAAATGTTTGAGCCTCCCGAAAATTACGATATTAAATTAAAAGATGGATCTCCACAAGAATGGCTTGATCAAGTTATGGACATTCTTGAGCCTGAAATGTGGAATAACCAAGCCCCTACAGCACTTTTAATTGGTCGTTATCAACCTTTTCACGTTGGACATAAGACTTTGGTTGCAGAATCGATAAAAAGGTCAGGTCAGTGCTGTATAGCTCTTAGGGATGTAGGAGGAATCGATGAATCCAATCCATACAACTTCGAAAAGGTTAAAAATGAAATATATGCAGCCTGCCCAGAATTTGGTAATAAAATTAAAGTTGTTGAGTTGCCAAATATAACAGATGTATTTTATGGTAGAGGAGTTGGCTATAATATAGAACAATTAGAGCTTTCCAAAGAAATCCAAGAAGTTTCTGCTACAAAAATCAGAAAAGGGGAAATAGATCAGAAGGGAAATAAAATTAATACTGGCGGTCACAATCCTTTTACTGGAAAAGGGGTTGATTTAAAATAAAATAATATGTGAGACCTTGGAGTAGCCTAAACACTGTCGGCAGGCTTTTATTAGTTTGTTGTGTCGTAAATGTTTGGTGTGCTCTAATTTTCGCCCTAGAAGGATCCTATATGTGTCTCTTCTCTTTTTTTTGGGCTATGTATTGCGGGCTTGCAACATATAGTTCAAAATATAACAAACAAGTGTAATTATTAGTGTGAAGGATTTTCATTTTAGGCTTATTTACTTTCTTATTATTTGTTTCGTGATTTATGAGAATTATAAAGTAAGTCAAGAGAACGCAGAACTAAATGAAGTTATCAATCTACAAAATAGGGCGATACAGATGCAAAATATTCTTATCGAATATCAAAAAAAATCTACAGATTTAATTGAAACCGATCAAAATTTATTTTATAATCCCTTAAACAGAAATTCGAATAAAAATCCGATATGACTTTTCAAAATTTATTACGCAAGGTAAAATATAAACCTGTATTCAACATCATACATAAAGAGTATTACCTCAACGGGGGATATAGTAACGATGAAATGATGCAAATTGATTATGCTTATTCTAGGGTTTTTGATCATTTGTCTTACCGTAAGCAAAATAAAAACAATGATAATCTTCAAATTAACTTCAAATTAATTGAAGATGAAGACTCTAGCGGTCCCTATGTGGATGTTTATTTGTATGACTCAGATTCAGATGAGTCTTTTGGCTTAGATTTTTGCGAATGGGGAGATGTTCTTTCTTACGAAGTGCATAATTCGCTTAAGTTAAGTGATCCTCAAATGGTTGCACATATATTATGGGAGATGACTTTTTGGGGCTTCACGGAAGAAGAGGTTCAAAATCAAAAAAATATTACCCTAAGAAGCATTGATGAAATTGATTCAGGGAACTGCAAAGTTTTCGATTTAGAAGATTTACTTAATGAGCTGCGCTAATTTATACAAAATCAGACCACACCCCCAAACACCTCACATAGTTGATGCTGTTGTTGAAATCCCAAAAGGTAAAAGCACTAAATATGAATATGATTCTGAAGGTTTTTTTAGGTACGACAGGAGTCTTACTAGTGCTATGGTGTATCCTGCAAGTTATGGCTTTATACCTTCTACATATGCCGATGATGGAGACCCTCTTGACATTTTAGTTTACAATAGAATACCCATAGATAGAGGCACAGTAGTTGAATGTAATGTGATTGGAGTTCTAGATATGGAAGATGAAGGCTCCACAGTGGGCTTGCACAAAGATTACAAAATACTAGGAGTCCCAACTTCCCATGTCAGAGATTATCAGTCCCTATCTGATATTGATCCAATGTTTTTGGAAATTTCAAAAAATTTCTTCCTGCACTATAAAGAGTTAAATAATAAACAAGTCAAAGTTTTTGACTGGCATGAGAAGGATGTAGCTTTTGACATTATTACAGAGTCAATTATCAACAACAAAAAAAACAATATGGATAGGAAACTAGAATGAGCGTTATATTAACATTAAGTATTTTTTACGGATTAATTCTTTATTTTGAAGAAAATAAATGGGAGGCAAATAAATGGACGGACTTAATGAACTCTGGCAGTTAGATTGGGTTGATGGAATTTTATTTTGTTTATTTTTAATGGGTCTATATACCTATAAAGTCTGGATTGACAACAAGTTTAAAAAATAAGGTGTAACTAGTTATGTGCGGCTTATTATATTGTTACTTATGCTAACAAGCTGCGTTTCAAAACGCAGTCCGCAACCATCTGATACTAAATTGAACCCAGACAAAAGAAACTGGGTGGAAGTCTACTCTTATGAAATGCAAATAGCAAAAGACAATGACGATGAAGAGGCATATTATTTCTTTTTGCAAGAAATCATAAAATATCAGTATAAAATAAAATATAATACAGAATTACCAGCTAATCCCAGTATTAGAATTATCAAATAATTAGTGTAATCATTACTAATGAATGGTGACCCCAAAAAAATCCTAGTATTAGGAGACTCTCATGCCCGTGAATGCTTTTCTAAAATGAAAGAGTTACAGCCTGAATTTGACTTTGATGTAAAATTTGTTTCTGGAGCTACGGCTCAGGGAGCCGTTAATCCGACCTCCAAAACAAATGCTTTAAATATTTTTAAAAAAAAATTAGCTGAATGTAATGCCGACAGCTATCATTATGTTATGATTATGCTTGGAGAAGTTGACTGTGGTTTTGTTATATGGTATAGATCCGAAAAGCATAACATATCAGTTAAAGATCAGCTTCATTTATCAATTTCTAACCTTTTTAACTTTATTAAGAACGAAGTTCTTGAGGTATTTAACCCTGATCAAGTTATTTTGGCGGGAAGTGTCTTGCCTACGATTAAGGACGATCAAGATTGGGGTGAAATTGCCCACCTTAGGAAATCCATAAAAGCTACTCAAAAACAAAGAACTGAATTGACGCTTACATACAATCAAACACTTAAAGCCTTATCTAGTTCACATAATTATTTATATATTGACATTACTGATGAAACTATAAATAAAAACACTAACATTATCTCAGATGAGTTTTTAAATTCAGATAGATCCAATCATCACCTATCTTTTGAAAAAACATATGCTTTCTGGCTAAATAATTTACGAAAGACTCTGCCATGTTAAGCGAAAATCCAAAATTTATTTTTATTCATATCCCAAAAACTGCTGGAACTAGCATTGAAAGCTACTTAAGGCTTCTCCAAAAGGGTGATTGCAAGAAGCATATGACAATAAAAGACTACGAAAATAGTCTTGGCGATTCAATGTCTGAATATTTTAAATTTACAGTAATACGAAATCCTTGGGATAGAATGGTTTCTTACTGGAAATACAGACAAGGAAAGCATTGGGCTCCTATAGATGGCACAATAAATAATTTTAATGTATGGTTAAAATTTATTACAGCCCTCGACCTAAATAATTTAGATGGTAGTACGTCAACCAGTAATATATCCGACTTTAGAATGGGCATAGATAGCCAATACAACTCATTAATATCCTCAATCGGTAAAATGGATGTTCAATTAATTAATTTTGACAATCTACAGGCTGACTTCAATCAAATTTGCGACCAAATTGGAATTTCAAGGTATGAATTACCCCATATTAATAAAACTAACCGAAAACATTACTCCACATATTACGACGAAGAAACTAAAGACATTATCTCCCAAAAATACTCTGACGACATAAAGCATTTTGGCTTTACATTTCAAAATGTTGAAAATATAGATTGTAATAATTTTCCAGCCAGAGGAAACTTTGACTAATTTTAAATAAATGAACTTTAAAATATATTTTATAAATGATAATGCAAGTAATAAGGATGCTTGGTTTCGGTTTAAAAATTCAATTTCAATTGCTTGCCCCGAATATGCTGACAATATTGAACATTTTCCGCATATCATAGGGGTTGACTATCCATCTCTTTGTGCTGAATCTGGCTTCCAGATAAAGCCTGCGGGTGGAGCGAGTCAATTAGTCCTATCTCAATACCCAGATGAAATTGGCAGATACCTAACGCACTACAAAATATATGAAACAATTATATCCGAGAATCTTGATGCGGCAATTATAACTGAAGCCAACACATGCACTTCAGACCTTATTCTTTTTTTGAAAATGCAACCCGATTATGATGACAATTCTGAAATCATAAACATCTCTAAAAAGAATTGGGATGAAACTAATTGTTATATAATAACAAATCGAGGAGCTAAAAAAGCTATTGAAGCTTTCTCAAATATGAGTTTCGCACACAACAATCAAAAACTTCTGCCCTCCGATTTCGGAGCTTCAGAAGAAATGGATGAGTATGATTTTTTTGTTAAATCTGACCCGCTTGATCTTTCTCAGCCAAATACAATTATAACTACATTCGGCAAAACTCTTTCGCTATGTGCTGATACTCAATATTTAACAAATGAAACTTTTGATTTTAGCTCAAGCACAGATCTAGAGCTACCACACCAAATAAATAAAACTTCCTTTCCAGACTTCAAGGATATGGACGAAGAATCCCTGAATGAATTTGTCCAAAGTTCTCAATTTTCATATTCTAGAGAGAAGGTGCTAGTTCAAGAGAAAAATATTGATTTCATATATTATATTAATTTAGACCAAGACTTTGAAAAGGCATACAAAATGAGGCTTCAGTTGTCTGATATAGGGGTTCCGAATGAAAGATTTCCAGCCGTCAAACCAGATTTAGAATCAATTCAACCAGAAGGCAAATATTATAGTTTTTTTAAACGAAACAAATTCCTAGAAGCTCGTGCGTATTTTGAAGAACAATCAGATTGGATAAATTTAGAAAAATATCAACTAGGAACTCTTGGGTGTTATTTATCTCATTATACTTTATTAAATAAAATTAATAAAGAGCAAAGCGACCTAGATCATATTATTATAGTTGAAGATGATGTAAAATTCAATGACTCAAACATTCCGCAAATTGAAAAATGCATTAGCTCCGCTCCAGAAGACTGGGACATAATAAGAAGCACGTGGAGTAGCCCAAATCATTTATCGCCCATTCAATACTGCCATCCTCTTTCATCATTCTATGAGCCAGAAATGGCAAAAAGATTTTTAGCAAGAATGAAAAAGATTAAATTTGACTGCTTCACTTGCTGCCCTGTTATGAATACTTTTTATGGAGGAACTCATTTTCAAATAATTAAAGTTTCCTCTATACCTAAAATTATAGAATACCTAGACTCCGACGTTCTTCTTCCAATAGATGGATTATATACGACTCATATGATTAATGTTTACCATCAAAAGCTTGGCATTGACTTCGGTCTTTTTGGGGAAAGTGGAATCCAACGAAAAAAATAACATGAATAAATATATTTTTATACATACCGCAAAAACTGGAGGAGGCTCCATAGGTCAAACCATGAGGGATATGAATATACCCGTTGATCCACTGAACCAACCTCCACTTTTAGAATCATGGTCAGATCAAGAATATAAATGGGAAAAATTTAAAAATTTTAATTTACATTCTTTTGATTTTTCCTTTGGTTTTGTAAGAAATTCTTATGAGAGGGTTGTCTCAGCTTTTTTTACCCCTTGGGTTAATGATGGAGTTGATACAAAAGAAGACTTAAGCAAAGAAGATTTTTTATTATTTCTGGATAAAATTGTCTTCAATGAAGAAAATGTCCCCTTTTTTAAATGGTCTCACGTCATGCCTTTTCTTGACGAAAGGTCAAAACTTTTTGACTCGGATGGAAATCAAAGAGTTTCTTTTATTGGTCACTTTGAAAACCTTCAACAAGATTTTGATACTGCCTGCTCTCAAATGAATTTACCGAAGATGCTTCTACCCCACAAGCACAAATCAAAACACAAGCATTATTCAGAATATTACACACAAGAGGCTATTGATATTGTTTCTGAATTTTACAAGAAAGATATTGAAAAATTTAACTATAGCTTTTGCTCTTCTCCACCCATTTTCTTAAATGAGTTAAACGAACCTATAGACACTTCAAAAATGGAAATCGAAGACCAACAAAAAGCCAAGGCATGGATAAATAAGAATGATATTGTTCTTGAGCTTGGTGCTAGATATGGCACAGTTTCCTACGTTATTAATAAAAAACTAAGTAACCCTAGTAATCATGTTGCTGTTGAGCCAGATGAAAGGGTTTGGGATTGCTTGGAAAATAATAGAGAATCAAATAGTTGCGAATTTCATATCCTAAAAGGCTTTATTAGCAATAAAAAACTCTCCCTCACAAATTTAGATAAATACCATAACGGGTATGGCTCCAGCGCCATCGAAGATGATAGTTCCAATATCCCCATCCACACTTTATCTGATGTTAAAAATAAATATAATTTAAACTTTAACACTCTTTTTGCTGACTGCGAAGGGTTTTTGCCTACTTTCCTAGATGAAAATCCAGATGTCTTGGATTCTTTTTATAAAATTATATTTGAAGCTGATTGCCCCGAAGATTTACCAGAAGGCGCTTACGATGAAGTGAATAAAAAATTACAAAGCAAAGGCTTTACATGCAGGTCGTCGGGTCATTTTAACGTATACATAAAATATTAAAGCTATGATTGATCATATATATTATATTAATTTAAAAAAACGCACAAGCAGGAAGCTTTTTATGGAGAACCAACTATCAAAACTTGGATTTCCTTATAGCCGTTTTGATGCCATTAAACCCATTTTTGAATCAATGCCAAAGGAATATTTCGCCTTCTATGAAAGAAACTTATTCGATGAAGCGAGATCTCTTTTAGGCGAAAGTTCTAGTGGGTCTAAATATAAAATGGGAACACTAGGTTGCTATTTATCTCATTATAAACTTCTGGAGAGTCTTGCTGGCGAGACCGATAAAAATATTTTAATTTTAGAAGATGATTGCTTCCTAGATAACGGCGAATCCCTAAAAGAGCTTCAACATGCATTAAATAATAACCTCATACCAGATGATTGGGATATGGTTAGAAGTATGTGGTCTAGCACTAATGAAGTAAAAAAAATTAATTTCTGCCATCCAGTTTCCTTTAGTTTTTCGGATTGTCAGTCAAAAAATATACTTTATGACATAAACCAAAAATATATTAGCTCACCTAAAAGCAACCCAGTAGTTCACTCCCTTTATGGCGGAACCCACTTTCAACTTATCAAAAGCAACAGTATTCCTAAAATCTTGAGCTACCTAGATTCCGAATGCCTCTTGCCTATAGATGCCCTTTATACTACCACAAAGCTTAATGTCTACCACTCCCTTTTTAATGTGAAATCAACTCATATGCGCTCAGATATACATGGAGTCTCAAAACAATCATAACTTTGGACTGAAACGCTAGAAGTAAGTATACCCCAACTTCTCAAAAAAATCCTTTTCCTCTTCGGGGGTTAAGGATTTTACTCTTTCTTCAGACCAAGACCGTATCCATCTTTGCTTCCTATCAAGGTTCCCGTGAACACACTCGCCAATTAATGCGTCCATAGAGCTTTCTATTAAATATTTTTGAATTTCTATCCTTACTGCGATTCTATGAATATCTATTCTTTGATCTATCGTCATACATTCGTACTGAAATATTGATTTATTTTTTGCCATCATTTTATTTTTTATATAAAACTCAGTATCCATGCCTTCCATAAATTGATTATACAAGTAATCAATAACGATCTTTCTGTCTTTACCTCTCAACATAACATGTTGTACACTTTTAGCTTGACTTTTGCTTTATTTTAGCTTATAATAAGACATCATGAAGATTAAGAAAGAGCTTAAAAAAGTAGAATTTGAATATGATGAAGAGGCGAAAAAGTTCCTCATTACAGATAAAGAAAATGGGGGAGAGCTTGAGCTAAATAAGGTTTATGCTTTTGCATTTATGAGGTTTGTGGTACGCATGGCACAAAGAAATTGGCTACGTCAAAACAAAAAAACAGAAAAAAGACTTGACAAAACTACAGAAACTATGGTAGAGTCAGAAGATATCGTTCACCCAAACCAAATGGATTTATTTTAAAATACAAATGAATAGTCAACAAATAATATACGCTAGCGAAGTCGAAGAATTTTTCTGGGAAGATTCTAATGAACCCGTAGAAGAGGGCACTCCCATTGGTTATGAAGTTTCAAGTAGTGATGATCCATCAGACCCAAGTTACAAAATAGTTCTTGTTCTACTTTCAGATATATATTATGAAGCACAAGAAGAAATTTAATCCCCCAAAACTTTTTGAATATAGAGTTAGATATAATGCAGGTGCAGAGCATTCAGCTTTAGATAGCTATCATTACTACAATGCTGAAAATGCCTCTGAAGCCCTCAGCTACCATAATACAACTATGCGAAATAAAGGTGTTGAATGTCAGAATATTTCAGTAGAAAAGAAAAACCCATATTCAAATAGATGGGAAGATGAGACTGATGAGGTTAGTCAATATATTTAACCACATACTCTCCTATATGCCTTGTAAGCTTCCTAATTTCTTTTAACATTTTTGCTTTTTTTTCTTTACTTTTTAACTTTTTTGCTTTATCATACAGATCTAATATATAATCATGAGTAACTTTATGCTTAACAATTCCTTTTTTCATCACAATATATGATACACTTAAATTTAAATAACGCAGAAAGACTTCTGTGGCTCCTATCTTTGGTTGTGGTAGCCTTTTACTACGAAAAAAATTCTGACGAAATACGAAAGCTAAAGAGCCAAATATATAACATCGAAGCAAGTATAGCAAAATGAAAATTAGTTCAGATCAAATAATTTATTCCGAACATCACTATGATGAATGCTTTGAATACATAGGCGGTAAAGGTAGAGTTCCAGATGGGGTTGCGATTGGCTTCTTGTCCGAAGACGGAAAAGACTTAATTTTATTTTCAGATATAGTTTACAGCAAACATGACCATCAGTATTGGGATAACTATGATCTTGAGCATGATGAAGATAGAATTATCCTACCATGATATGTTTTAATAAAGATTCTAATTTTAACGACAAGGATGACCTTGCTGATAAATTGCAAAAGCTTTTAGACGAAATACAATCTATAACGGAAGAAGAGGAAGGTTTAATTCAAGATTTAAAAAAGTTAGAAGAGGAAATTGAAGAAGATAATGCCATTCTCGAAGAAAACATAGCTTCCATAATCGACGCTATTTACGACTCTTTATTTATTAAGAATAATACAGAAATTACATTATCAGTAATTAAAAATTCAAATAATAGTTTAAAATTAATAATACATAATACAAAATAATGAACGCGAAAAAGAATGAAGATGGCAAATTGTCAGTAAGTCAACAGAACCAAAGATTTTTAAATGTGCTACAACTGCTTTACATGAGCGCCCAAAAAGATAAGCACTCAAATAATCACTATATACCCTCAAGTATAATGGAGATGGTAGAGACTGAGCTAGACTTTAATTCTACAGAATCATTGAAAAAAGACATTGTCGAGCAGTGCAAAAAGAAATATAGAAAAAGAAAGAGCTATTTAATGTGGAGCGAAATTCTCCAAAAAGGTAATTACTCAAACTATAAAGACGCCAAAGATGTCCTTATGATGGTTCATGATACCCAACAATACAGGTATCAATCAATCACTCAAGAAAGATATGCAATGGACACCTTAATTCTTGCACTTGACGATTATTTCGGAACTAATAAAGTTAAAATTCAACCAAGCCCCTATTTATATAAGCCTAGAGTCAGAAAGCCAAAGCCCTCAAAAGCGAAAGCTCTTCTGCCAAATAAAAAGGGGAAAAGAAAATCAAAAACAAAGAAAACCTCCCCATTCGATCAAGTTCCTTTTTAATAAAAATATAAAAAGAC
>CEOU01083672.1_pt1 | contig 26102 bp, 20 predicted proteins | sample 530731 | NCBI WGS metagenome assembly CEOU01 (sample SAMEA2620894, study PRJEB7988) | marine metagenome | isolation source: saline water (ENVO:00002010), including
CCCTTTTCTCCAACAGGACCAGGCCCACCAACATTGCCAACATTACCAATTCCACCCTGATCACCCTTATCACCCTGATCACCCTTATCACCTGCTACATTAGATGCAGATCCTTTTTGACCTTTATCTCCAGGAGTTCCTGCCCCAGGAGGTCCTGGAGGTCCTTCTACAGTAGAATCTGCACCTTGATCACCTTTTTCACCCTGAGGGCCCTTATCGCCAACAGGTCCTACATTACCTGGAGTTCCAGGAGGACCTGCAACATTAGAAGGAGGTCCGGGGCCTCCAGGAGGTCCGGGTTCACCAGCACCACCACCCTTTTCACCCTTAACACTACCTCCAGGGGGACCCTCATCCCCCTGAGCACCAGTATCACCCTTTGCACCCTGATCACCCTTATCGCCTATATCACCCTTATCACCAACAGGTCCATCAGGACCTGCTACTTCAGAATCCGCACCCTTTTGGCCTTTATCACCTGCATCACCCTTATCACCTACTCCACCCTGACCGCCTACATTACCTTGTTCACCTTTTTGACCTTTATCACCTTTTCGACCTTTATCACCTGCTACATTAGATCCAGGTCCCACAGGACCCTCAACACCTTGAGCACCCTGATCACCTTTACCTCCTGGAACGCCTGGAGGCCCAGCTTCAGTACTGGGAGTTCCATCAGGACCCACTTGACCCTCTTGACCTTTTTGTCCTTTTAGACCTTTGGGTCCTTCTACATTAGATGCAGGTCCCTCTGGCCCCTCAGGCCCATCAGGTCCAGCAGGTCCTACATTACCTGGAGGTCCTGGAGTTCCAGGAGTTCCTACCCCAGGAGTTCCTGCAGGACCCTGACCACCAGGACCCTGTGGACCTTCTTCACCTTTTTGACCTTTTTGACCACTAACTCTATTTGGTCCAACCCAAGCAGAAGACGAATAACCATTTCCAGCTGGGGTGCTTATAGTAATATTCTGATTTAATTGTCCATCATCAGCTCTCCAAGTCGCAGTACAAGCATATAATTGTTCCTCACCTGTGAGTGCAGGTTGAGCAGTTGTCCAGCCAGTTGGAACACTGAGAGCATTAGTACTAAAATTATAGCTACCAGTATTTGGCTGAGTGGGTGCTATACCGGATTTTGCTTGAAAAATAGTAAATACTTCATAACCACTAGCATTAGTTCCGGGAGTTCCTACTCCAGGAGTCCCTTGAGCACCTTTATCTCCAGGAGTTCCGTCAGCACCCTTATCACCCTTATCTCCAGGAGTTCCTCCACCTCCACCACCACTAAGATCTAATGTAACTTGACCATTACTATTATCAGTCAATTTTCCATTAGTTACAACAATCGTACTAACATCAGAAACGCTTGGAGTTCCATCTGCTTCCTTAACAGTTAAAGCTGTCCCACTTCCCAATACATGTCCACCTACTGTAGACCCATCATGAACTCTTACTTCATTAGTTTGTGTATCAAAAGTCAGTTCGCCTACAGAACCCTTATAACTAGAATTCTTAGAAGTATTTCCTCTCTTAATTTGTAAGGTAATTGACATATTTTTCCCAACTAAATTCTAAATATATTTGTGATTAAGTATATCATAAGTCTCAGTCCAATCCATAACTTCATGGACAATTCCACCATGTTTTTGAACTAATTCAGAAAGTTTGTTATCATTCCCACCATTAAAGCACCTATCACCAAAAAATACAAACTGAAAATCTCCAACCATTTTATAAAAAGATAAATGTTTTCCTGCCCCTTTTGGTACTATATCAACAGATAAAGTTCCACCCAAATAAACATCAACATCAAATAAATTTTCCAATTCTACTTTAATTTTAATTCTATCCCCAGAATAGTAATCATAATTAATATATTTTTCCCTCATATGTTGAGGGCAATTTCTGCCGGAAATAGAAAAATTGATCATAGTTTCTCTATCAACTATATGGTTTCCATATTTGTGAGGATAATCCGAATTATCTATATAGTCTTGTAAGTATTTATAAATCCCTTTATCGAACTTTTGTCGAAAAGACCAACTTAAATCACCCCTTTCATACATTTTAGTTCCACAACAAGCAAAACATGCTTCGGATAATTGCATGACTTTATTTCCAACTTGACCCAAAGCTTTTTCATAATCCGATCCAGTCACCAAATAAAATCTTTTATTGGACATACTACGAACTAAAAAGTTTTCCATACCAAATTCTATTGGTAAACCCATAGGGGTAATTGTACCATCAATATCAAATATAAAAGTATAATTCATGATAAACCTCAAAATATTAGGTGGAAGGTTCAAATACGTTTCATAATAATTTCAAAAGAAGCTTTGAGTTCTAATATTTGTTCCATCAAAAATTTCTGATTTTCTTGAATAGAACTCAAAGCTTCGGAAAGGGATTTTTCCCTTTCCTTTTCTTTGATCCTTGCAGATATTTGTTTATCTGCTGAAGTATTTATAACGACTCCAGAAGAATTTCTTTGGAGGGTAGAGTCATCATATGACATAAGTAGCCATAACTTTTAAGTTTTTAATAACAGGAACTTTGTAAGACTCGGTTCCTGTGAAAATGACTTTAACAGCAAACTTAGAGAATGTAGTGTTACTGAAATAACCCCAATCAACTTCTGTGTATTTGTCATCATCACTATCTAACATTTGTCCGTATAATGATTTATAACCGTAAACACTAGCTTGCTTATAATTAGTTAATTCAAAAGATTGAGTGTTATCCGTATCCATTTTAACATAAACTTTTATTTCTGATCCAATAGGCATTTTAACATCCCCAACAACACGAATTTCATTTGCGCCACTGGGAATTTCTATCGACTTTGTTACATAAGCAGAAACAGTACTACCAGAATCAGGAGATATTTCGTCGACGAAATAGTTTAAAATATCCCAATTAGCACTGGAAGTAGTATTATTCGTATTGTCTAGTTCAAAATCAGAAGTTAAATCGTTATGGTTATAATAAGTAGCATCTACCGTAATTTTGGCATCATATTGATGAACATCAGTTATTAACATCAATTTATCACTGTTACCAGCAAACCTAATAAATTTCCCAACCTTGGCATTTCTCCATAATTCTTTCGTAGTAGCAGTATCAGTAATTTCTATTTCATCATACCTACCGTTTTGACCCCTATATGTTAATTGAGTAGATGTATAAATCTTATGGATATCAACAAATTGATTACCAGACCCAATTTGATGAGTAGGCTTATTAATCAAATTCTGCACTAAAACAGCATTCAATGTATCTTTATCTATTAATGGACTAACCCTACTATTAGTAGAACTAAATGTTCCTTTAAAGTAGACCTTCCTGTTGGTAGTGTCATCTATATACTGAGTAGAAGTTAAACTAACATTTTCGTTTAACTGACAACCAGTGTAAGAAGATGGACTATTAGGATTTCCAGTTGCATAACCCCAAGTAATATCTGTGTTAGTTGGAACAATAGTGTTACCCACGAAATACAACATATCTGCTTTAATATGAGCTTCCTTTACAGTGACAGTATTTGATGCTTCTTCAGCCCATCCAGTAGCATAAGCAGTAAAATCTGTACCAGATCCAGTATTTCCACCATCACTAGTTGTTCTCTGTACGGTATAACTATCATTTTCTACGGTCAATACCTTAAACCAATTGTTTGCATTAGAAGATTTATTTAACAAAGTAAGAGGAATTCCATTTAAAGCCTTTTCTTCATCAATTGTTCCCGCCGCAATTGCTGCTGAAACTGTATTTGATTTATATAAGGTATTTCCTCCACTAAAAGATCCTGTTTGCAACCAGACTTTTATTTTAGTATTACTGGGATCCTTAACAGCTACAACAATTCCATGAGCTTTATCTAGTTCAGGCACAGTATTATCAAGAGTATTACCAACCACATCACCAACAGAGAATTTTTCTGCATTGACTTGAGTTCCCATATCACATACTTGAACAGTCGTACCCACTATGCCATCCAACTGCAAATAATCTCCCACTTTAAACCCATGTCCATAATGCATAATTCTAAGTTTATTATTTCCTAAATCTGAACCCCCAGAAATATCCGTAGTTGTCCAAATAGGATTCTTACCCAATTTTTCATCAGGTAAAGCGGTTCCTGCATTATCAAAACCAATTTGTGAATATGTTGGAGAAGTGTTAAAAGTAGCCCTATATAAATTGAATTTTATCATTCTATTAGGAATACGTTTTGTACCTCTATACATATTTCCAACATATATACTTTTGGAACCACCCTGTAAATCTGTGTCCAGACTACTTAGTGAATATCCAGTTGAAGATGTTGAGAAAGAAATACAATATTTCCCCTTAGACAAATATATTGGAGAATCAAAAGTTGCTGTTGTTGCAGTTCCATCAACACTTGTATCAGAAACATTCAAAACTTTTGTGCTGTATGGGATTACTATATTAGAAGGTTTTCCATCAACCATTTTTCTTAGTTGCACAAAAACTGGGAAATTTTCATTATCCGAATCTGGTTCAGCAGAAAAATATAGATCCACCTTAGTCGCAACCATATCATCAACAACAGTAAATTCTTGAGATAAAGTTTCTTTCAAATAAGTATCATTAGAATATTCCGGAATATCAGTAGCATATATATCTTTAGTGTCTACAATACCAGAAACATTATAATACGATTTACATTCAGAGTCATCTGCAGTAACCTTTATAACTCTGGGTCCTGCAGGAAACTTAGAAATTGTAGAACTGTAATTTGCACTAGAAACTCCTTCATCAACATTAGGAATTATATAACTAGCTTGAAAAGTTCCATCTGTATACGTTGCTAATGTAGAAGTTCCAGAACCATTCCATGCAGTTCCAAAATAATTACTATCTGGAACTATATCTTGAGTAACTTCAACATCATCGAAATAAACTCGAACTCCAGTTGTGTTTAATTTTAAGCCATAGGCATCTATATTAATAGTCTTACTTCTAATATAAGGATTATAATTAGTCCCAACATATTTTTCACCGAAGGAAGAAGTTGTCAGACCATGTTCTTTATTTCTAACCATCTGGGAACTTCTTTGGTGCCTTCTATCTATTTCTTGTCTGTTATCAAATTCAATTTCACTTTTTCTTACACCAGACCAATGGGTTTTCCAATCATTCCATATTGTTCCTTGAGTTTTTTCTCCATCAGAAAGGTTTTTTATACTATCAAAAATCCCACCTTTATTACTGGCTAAAAACTCTCTTGATTTGGTAGATTTCCACCTATCAAATTTTGGACTTAATTTCAAGTATCCATAAAAAGTTGTCGTGTCAGAATTTCTTATTTTATCAGTGGTATTTGATTGTAAATTGAAAATTTCTGATGTATGAGAAGTAATGGGTAAATGAACCATAGCACCAGTCGTAGTGAGACTTGTGGACACAGCACTTTCTGTTTCTAAAGCTAAAGCTTTAGAACTATGAGCTGGTCTAATTAAACCCTTTCTTCCGTCAACAGCAATATTGTAATCCTTATTATTAGTATCACCTTTATCGTGACCTATAAATGGATCTGTAATAAAACCTCTCATAAACCTATCTTGACCTAAAGGATAAGAAGCAGCTTCTTGTTCTAAAGGCGATAAAATATTATAAGTTTCTAAATTCTCAATACGTTGTTCCAATAAAGAAATTTCCTGATTTTCATACTTATTATTATTAACTTTTTCTACAGAAACATCCTTTGTCGTATGAACGTATGGATCCAACTTAACATTATACAAAACAATAGAATTTGAAGGATCAGATGGATATTGAGGATCTATGGAAGGAGTACCCTTGACAGTACCCAGATTTCCTTCTTCATCCAAGAACACTTTATCTATCCTAGAAGTATAATAACTTACCTTATCAGTTCCACCGTTAGCGCCAACTTTGACAGTCCCATTAGGTATCAAACTCTTAGAAGATCCAGTATCAAAAGCCCTATAACCATTAAGAGATTTAGTATCACTAGTAACTGGTCTAAAATCAACACTATCACTCAACCTGTAAACTTTACCATTACTCGCAGTATATGTTGGAATATCACTATATAACCATTTACTATCAGAACCCCACCCGGAAATAGTATAATTATGTGCAGGGTATGATGCCCTTGTGGCATATTTTCCAGAACCGTGACTAAAATACCAATAGGTCACTTGAATACGACCAGTTGGGAATTGTTCACCATCATTTAATATTAACTTTGAATTAGTGATAAAATTATCTCTCTGACCACCGTCAAAAGTATATCTGGAAGTTATATTAGTAGTATAAGAGGATGAATCATATGCAGAAGACATTAAAACTTCAAAGTTTTTGGAAATACCATCTGCTTTATCAAGTACAATTTCACCCTTCCTAGTAGTATCTCTATCTGAAGTTGTTTCAACACTCTTAGTCGGCGTTTTAGTAATTCTACGAGCATCAGAATAATCTTCGTGTTTTACTGGACCTATAACTGTATACTTTCCATTATTGATAAAATTTCCTGCTCCAGAATAAGGAACGTCATTAGCCAAAACCCCAACTGTGATAGTAAGATATTCTTCTAATTTTGGGTCTATAGATCCTCCAGGGTGATGTAAAATTTCAATTGCATGACCTTTAAGAGAATCAGTATTACCATTAGTATTAAGGACAGTTGCACTAAAACCAAACCCTGGATCTATAACCTGATAAGCATGACCAATACCTGCTTGATACCCTATAACTTTAACAATAGCATCAGCACCATCATCAATTTCATTTTCTATTGCAGTAACCCTATAAATAGCTTTTTCACCTGCACCACCATCAGGGTCATCTAAGTTGTGAGGGTTCCTTGCAACTACAATATCATTAACAGCATAACCATGTCCACCATTCACAATATAAGTGCTACCAGATAATGTGAAAGTAGTACCACTAGCAGTTCCTGCTACAATAAGACCCTTCCCACTACCTCCATCAGCAAACAGAAAAGGATATGCAGATTGGTAAGCATCCCCTTGTGCAGAATCTCCGGAAGGTTCTATGGCGAGTGCAGTAACAGCACCCCTTCTTCTTTTAATTTTTAATACCGTACCATTTCTAAAAATATTTCCCTGATAAGGGAGAATTCCTGCAGACCCACCATTAAGAGTGTTACTTAAATCGGGATTAGAATTATACAAATTCCCTGCACCAATTACCATTCCTGCAGTAGCAGTAGGGAGTGCGCTAATGGTTATTGTATTAGAATCGGTGTGAGTTATTTTCATGTTTCTGTTGTTATTTTCGTCACCGGCTAACATAAATGAAGTAGAAACTAGAGTGACGACTGCTGTACTTAAATGATCATCTGGAATAGATCCCCACAAACCCCTAACCAAACCTCTAATTTGAGTAGATGCTGTAAGAACTATTCTACTATAATAAATAAACTCAGAACCTATTTTGACAATTCCGCCAGCTTCAGGAAAATCAGTATTAGAAGCAACAGTCATAGAAACACTAGCTTCAGCCTTTAAATTGGCACCTAGAGTGGTAGTTTTTCCTTCTAATAGTGGACCATATAAAGAATATTTAGATCTAGCAGAAGTAATTCCATCAGGGAGTTTTTGTACCCATTCTTCATTAGTAGTATCTGATACATCTAAAACAATATTACCAGAACCATTTCCCACAGCACCATCAAATGTTTGTATGGTTTCACTTATTTCAATTTCAGAAATAGCAGAAATATTACTTTTTGGGAAATCATAAATCATAGTATTATTAGCAGTTCCCTGTAAAACTGGATTAGATAATCCACATATCTTTAAACTATCATTTTGACCATTAATAGTATGTCCACTAGCACTATCAGCTGACCATAAAGCAGTGGCATCTGATAATTCAAATCCAGGATTCATATTAATATCAAAAATATAAATATTCCATTCACCATCACCATTTGATTGTATATTTCTAATTTTTAATGTTCCAAGTTCAGTATTAGTGTTCAATGAATTTTCATCATTTTCTTTAACAATTAAAACAGTAGGGAATGGATGTTTATGATTAGCAGTATCTATATCAGAAGCAAAATCCAACCAATCATTCCTCACAGCACCATAATAAGCACCCGATCCAGTATCAACATTGAAATCAGATGCAGTAGTAGTATGATTGGCATAACATATCCCGCCAGTAGTAGTGATATACTGACCAAATATAGCAGATGCACCAGTTTCATTCTCAGATACAGTATCTCTAGCTTTATCAATTGCTAAATATGTTTTATCCGTAATAGAAACATCTGAACCCTTAATAGAAGCTTTTCCTGGAAATACTCCAACAGCAATCTTACCTTCATTACCATTGGTACTTCCACCTGCAGCATAGACACCTTTTATTCCATTCGCATCAGATACCGTATTTAAATGTTCTCGGACTTCTATATCAAAATCACCCTTAACATAATTCCCACTTTCTTCGTAATCCCTTTCACCCAATATGTCTTTATCAACACTATTAGATATAAAATCAGTTTCTTCTTTTAATGTACCACTAACCACCCGACAAAGTTCTACAAATTTTTGATTAACTGTATCAGTAGTATCTGTGGTAGAAACTTTACTTAAACTTAATGCAATTTTATACCTATCTGCTCCAGGAGCCAAATAATTGGGTGAACCATTAGCATTATCATATAATGTGCTATCAGAATCTACATTTACTGCAGTTTCCGCAACGGAAAACCCAATTCTATATGTTGGGGTTGTTGTATACTTATCTAAAAGTAAAATTCCATCTGCACTATAAACAAAATGTCCATTGATATAATAAACTCCACCACTAACTTGAACAGCAGAACCCTTTCCAGTAACACCAGAAGCAGGAGCAGTTAATCCAGAATATGTACCTACCGTTCCAACCGTAGTAGCAGTTTGATTTCCATCACCACCTACTTCATAAATCACATCACCACTACTATAAACCAAATCAGTTAATCCAGACTTCACCCTAGTAACAAATAGAGTGGCTGAATCAGTTCCAGTTCGTTTAGTTGCAGTAATAACTTTACATTTAATTTGACGACTTCCAGATGTTCTTCCGATGATAGATCCAGGCAAAGACGATATCTGAGCATCAGTAAGATCGGTGCTTAATGTAATATAACTAAGATTATTTGTGTAAGTTAATTCACCAGGACGAACATAATCGCCATTCTGATAAAATTGACCTGACAATTTTGAAATCTGGTCCTGCAATATTGATTGCAGTTGATTTAATTCTCTTGCCTGGATAGAGAAATTGGGCCTAAAAAGAATTCTTTGAAATCCTTTAGACTCATCAAAATCGTCAAAATATGGATTTATATTTACTTTTAATTTTGACATATACCTTCCCTAAAATTTTAATACGACCCTTATCGTCTCTGTAGTTCCTGACGCTCTCTGTGGATAACCTGTCGTTGGATGTGTTGAAGTATTGTGAGGTAAATTTTCAACATATAAAATATCACCTGAATATCTCAAACTATCATAATCAGCATTAGCCGTTTTTACTATTGTGAAATCATTTCCACCAGCACTGCAAGTAAGATTATTTGCACTTGCGAATGTGTCTGATGTGGAAGTTGGTGTAATATAGATATAATTATTTGTAGTATCTACATTAACAACTCTTCCAGTATGACCACTAGTACCTTGAGTTACTACTTGATCTTTCCCTGCAGTGGAAAAACTAGTTTCGTCTCCTCCGGGACTCCCAGTTAAACTAGAATAAGTTATTCTAGCTGTTTGATCCAAACATGTTGCAGTTGACCTAGTCCCATACGTGATAGTAGTATCAGGAGAAATTATATCATCATAACTTCCTGCAGTACTACCATCAGATAATACCTTTCTATGTGGATTTAATATTAACCCCACAGACCTAAAATCATTATCAACAAATATTCCACCATTTCCACTTTCGTTTCCAGAAAATTCTAATGAAACCATAACATTGAATCCGCCCAACTCATGAACTGGATCAAATCCATGACCTCCACGTGGAGATAACACAGCAGTTAAATTAACATCTGCAGAACCATTAACTTTGACTGAACTAACATATTTATATCCAGATCCAGGGTTTGTGATGTTGATATATTTATTACTACCCACATTATACTGTGCAATAGTTCCAGCAAAATTACTACCATCACCTTCCAATGTTACAGAATGTCCAACAGTATAACTGCTGAAATTTTCAGTAGACCTTTTAATCCTATAAACAGCACCATCTATAGCAGATTCCTGAACATCCCATTGAGTTGTAGTATCATCCGAATCTAAATCATAAATAGGTATCCAATCAGATGTTTGAAATTTATTCCAATCTGTATTAGATATTGTATAAAGATATTTCCAAATATATCCATCAGCTGAACTGTTATGAATAATACCCGATGTTCCCGTACCAGTAGGTTCGGTAGTACTTGCAGTCCCTGAATTATTATTAATACACTTATATACAGACTTATTATTTGGAGCCACTACATAGAATTTTTTGTTAGTCCATAAAGCAGAATCTGTATGGTCATATGGGATATAAACTGTACCAGATGTCCATGTATATTTTGGCACAACAAAGGAAACATCCGAAGCAGTAACCTTTTTCATGCAAAGAATATCATTATGATTAAGATATTCATCATTTACAGAATAAACTGGACTAGGTGGACTAGAATCTGAAGGCCAAGCATAATTTCTACCTAGAAAAGTATAAACATTATCAGTAGAAAAAAGACCTTTAATTTTTTCCGCTACTATTTGTTTGTATTTATTTGTTAATACAGTTGCCATCTATTTTTCCTTTTACGATAATCCTGAACCTGTTGATGTCATGGATAAGGTTGGAGTTTCTATCAAATTTATATTACCAAAATATTTCATTCCAGCAGGATGTACAAGTTTTTCTAAAACGCCTGACCATTCTGAAGCAATCAAATCTACATCTACAACATAAGAATATTCACCATAATATTCACTATTTCTAATAACTGAAGTCGATCCAACTTTATTAACAGTATCCCTATATTTATCTCTAGAACAAAGAGGTGAAATTGAAAGACTAACTGAACTAGATGTATATGGAGATGATTGTGAAGTAACACCTATTGAAGCATAACTTGCATAATTAATACCATTATCCAACACTTCAATTTTACTTATTCCACCAACATTATCACCATAAGGTTTTAATGAAGCAACTGAACCAGAAGTTGCTGCATAAATTTTTGGTGGAAATGTATAATCTTTCCCTGGATTTATTAAATTTATACCTGTGATATTACCCGATCCACCATGACTAGATACTTCAGCATAAGCAGAGACAGAACCAGTAGTATGTATTTTTGTAGATTTAAAAGTACCACCATTCGCAAGAGTTATAGTTTCTCCACCATAACCTAACTGGGAACTATCGTCAGTAATAAAATCTCCAACCACACTTCTAACCCAAATTCTAGTTATCGGCGTAGAACCGTCTATAGAATCAATAATCCCCGTAGCACCACTAGTTCCACCAGTTATAGTTTGACCTGCAGCCATTGTTCCTGTAATGTCATAAGGAACAAAGTAACTATTCACAAAATATAATGGATTGCCGACAGCATATCCACCACCAGCACCGGAAATATTAATATCAAAAATTTCCCCTGCAGTTAAATGAACTTTTAATTTTGCGCCATACCCATTTCCGGGGTTGGATATTGTGGGAGTTTCTTCAGGATAATAACCATTTCCAGAAGCAGTTACATTCACCTTTTCTATAGCAGATCTTAATTGTGCCCTAATCTTGGCACCATTACTCAAACTTAAATTAGACCCTAAAGAATTTTGACCATAAACTACTTCTTCAGTGAAATTGCCTGTTATATTTTCTAAAACAAATTCATAACTCACAATTCCATTATATATGGTTTCTTCAACACTAGAAACAACCGCTTTAGCACCACTAGATTCACCAACTATATAATTTCCAATAAAACTATCAAAATCACTAACGGTTGTTGAATCACCCGAAACCGTAGTGGCTCGAACAAACTTTTCTTTGACCCATTCACTACCAGAAATATTAGTAACATTTTCAATTGGATATGAAACCGAAGCAACTTTATTATAAAAAAGTTTAAATAAAATCTCAACAGCATTACCAGAACCCTTAGTCTGATAAAAATCCTTTATGAGTTTGAGTGTATGTTTTTGGTCACTAGAAGTTTCGTACTCGACATTAGTAAAAAATTCAGACCTTAAATATTGTAATGTTGAATGAATAGTATCATCAATATCTCTTAAACTTTTAAGTAAAATTAATCTATTATATAAATTCCCTTTAATTTTTCTCAGATGTGCTATTTTAGTATTCTTTAAGGATTCTATACTGTCATTAGCATAATCTGAAATAGTACCTTCATCAGAACTCCCATCTTCCAAGAATTCATAATACTTTTCAAGGAAATTTGCAAACCTAGAAACACCAGAACCAGATTCCTTAGAATAGTCACTGACAATATGGCTAGGTAATTGTGACCTAATAAAAGCAGAAAGTTTTTTATTAATTGTATCAAATAATGAGGACATTAAACGACTTCCTTATCCATTGTTACTGATATATCCGAAGATTCTATTTTTAATATTTGACCTTTAGCGGCATTTACATCTATTTCATCTATTTCCGTATAAACATCTATAAAAGTATTTCCTGATATTATAGTTTCTATATTTATAGCAGATATAGAAACCTTTCCAGTGAGATAATCAATAGTTCCTGCGTTAGAAACAACTGGACTAGATCTCCCAACATCTGTATCATATAAGAAAACTGTACCTAAAGAATCATCCCCAAACGCTAGAGTTGTAGAATTGTTATATATATTGAAAGTGTCTGAAGATAATCCACCTTTAATTAAATTGGAGGAATATTTTAAAGTGAAGGTATCATTCAAAGAAGAATCTGTATTAGGAGTTATTGATTTTCTCAATTTTATTTTAGTGTTATTACTGACTATTGCATTATCTGTACTATCTATATCAGCAACCAGTTTAGAATATCTAAAAGCACTATCAAAAGAAGAAAGTGAACCACTGCTATAATTAGAAATAGAAGAAACTACATCATTTTGAATAGTACCCTCAGGATTCGTAGAAATATTTGGATTATATTTTACAGTAGAATCCACATTGACATAGGTATAATCTGGATCTAAAACTTCGGGAATAATAGAAGCTACCTTTTTAGATTTCAGAATAGTATTTTCTATTTTAAGTTTATCACCACTAGTTAATGTCAAACCACTTTTCGGTTTGACAACAATAAAGACCTTTCCATATTGAGGTGGATCTGATAATTCACCACCATAAGCAACAACTGAATCAGCATTAGCAAATTCCGCAAGAACTATTGACTTATAATCATCAGCAGTAACAGCTCGACCTTGTGTTTGAAACCACTTTGGAGAATTAAATTTAATATTAGATACGGATTGAATTTCAGCACCACCAGAAGCAACAGAATTTACTGCAACATCTATAGAACTCACACCACTCACACTAGAAGCAGTATATGTTCTTGCAGTTGAAGAATCATCTCTACCCAAATTATTAGCATCAGCCCCGTTTGAAGTCAAATAAGTTACTTCTATAATATTTCCATCCTGTATTGATTTTCCAAAAACACCATCACCAAAATAAATTTCATATTTTTCATCATAAGCTTCTTGAAGAAAATATACAGTTGAAGTAGATGTTAATGATTCAATGTTATCATATTTTGTATATAATGTAGAAGTTCCAGATCCAGGGTTATCTTTTATTTTAACTACTAAAGTGGAAGTATCAACACCAACATTAGGAATTATAAACCGTTGTTCTAAGTTATTTGTGTTAGCAGTCCATTCATGGGTGTATTTTTTACCTTCAGTTATAGAAACATTGGTTATAGTTCTACTTTGCGAAGAAGCGGTTACGGTAGAACTAACATAATCTTTAAGAGTATAAAAAGTATAAGTGACACCATCACTAACAGTTGTGAATGTAGTATATTGTGGAATTGTTACTGCATTTGTGTCGGGTGAAGATTTAGTAATATTCAATGTTACCGTAGCAGAAGCACCCGTTTTAGATTTAGGGACATAACCCAATGATTTTGCCAAAGAAACTACAGAATCTCTATTAGTAGCACTATCCAAAAACATCTCATTAGCTACCATATTTAAATAGAAAGCCATGTAATGAGTATTGTAGGATAATAAGTCGACTATAACAGATAAAGCAGATCCTTCAAAATCATAATCAGTCAATTCTGTTTGAGATCTAAGGAATGTTTTTAAATTAGATTTTATCTGTTCAAAATCTAATTCTGTTACATTTAATTTTGAAGTTGTGATTGGCATATTATTTTACTCTTTCTAATAAAAAGTCTATTTCTATAGGCTCATTTTCGTTAATAAACGAAAATACAATTCTTATCTCATAACTATTGTTATCTTCGTTACCATCAACATCAATACCCTCTAGATTTATTCTGGGTTCATAATTATTTATAATACGAGTTATAGAAGTTTTAATAACACTTGCGACTATTGGAGACATTGGTTCAAATAAAAGATTCATAACCTCCCCAGAAATTTCTGGTTGAAACATTTTATCATGAGGTTGAAATAAAACCAAATTCTTTAAACTCTGTCTAACTGAATTTTTATCTGTTTTTTTAATGATATCCCTTTTTTTGGGATGGATTAAAAAATCTAAATCTATGTCCTTATATTGTCTACTTTCTAATTTCTGTTTGGCCATTTGTTACCCCTTTGTCATAATATCAACATCTTTAGGCACAACTACACCAGCAACTTCTTTCACCTTTCCAATCATAGCTGGATCCCCAAGGGATCTAAATACTATGGAATTTGTCATAGATGTTTCCATTATTTCCAATGCTGCTAATGCAGCAGCTTTTGATATTGGATCAGGATTAAGAGGTCCAGCAGCAGTTTTAAGTGCAGCATATGATATCATTATTTCCTCAGAAACCCCAAGAACAATTTCTTTTGAATTTAACGTAATAAATTCATCACCCTCAACCTCAAGATTAGTACATGTAATATCAATTTTTTCTGGATCAATAGTTATAGTATTATCCCCAACCTTAAATTCTATTTTTGTCGAACTTTCAATACTAATATCAGAATCAGATTTTATTTTATAATTTCCATCAGTATCAATATCATAATTACCGTCGGTGTGTATATTAATATTTCCAGCCACATAAACATTTTTTCCTTTCAAAGTGAGTTCATAATTATCACCGATAATTTTAGTAACTTTACTACCATCAGGGTGATATTCATCAAAAGTGCCTGATCTATGATTTATATTTATTCTTTCAGAACCTTTAGTATCATCTACTTCCAAAATATGTCCTGATTCACTTTCCATAACATTATTATAAGGGTATTTTGGATTATATTCACTTTTTGGTTCATCCCAAGAACCAGAAGTTGAGTTAATACCAGACTCCTCAGACCTCTCCCCTAATAGAGTACCTCCTGATTCCCCGACAGCAAGTTTATTTGTATTGACTTCTTTCGGTTCAGTCACACCAGAAGGTTTTTCTGGTTTGTCTGTATTAGTTTCAGGGTCATTAAACCCCTTATTGGGATCATTTTTTGTAACATACCCATAATCTATCATATCAGTCATTATCGGTTCTTGTGCATTTTCCCCATCTCTAAAAAACCCCAATACCCAAGTTCCCTCTTGAGGACCAATTGGCGTACTTCCAGGATTCATGTTTAAAGGCATTGCAGGATATGCCCATGGAAGAGATTCTGTAGGAATATCTTTTTTGTTATCGGTGTGAAAACCCAATATCCGCACCCTACATCTACCCAACTTTAATGGATCTTTCCTATCCTCAACAACCCCTTGCCACCAAACAAAACCAGATAATCCCATGTAATTTTTATTCTGCATAACCTATCCTGACAAATTTTGGTCAAAAGAATCTTTTAATAATTCCAAAACAACTTCGTGAATATCCCCATTTATAAAATGTCTACATGAAGAAATTAAATACTTTCCATTATAAAGTCTATCAGTATCTGTACTTCCACCATCACTTTCCATCATAGAAGGTAACTCAAAATGAATCATAGAACCTGCATTCAATTTTGTATTTCCTGGGACTACCATATTAATCTTGAAATTATTTAGTTGCTGTATTTGACTTACTCTAGAAAGTATAGTTTTTTCAACTTCATTTGTTTTATTATTAAATAGTTTATCATGTTTAGGAATAAATTTAACGAAACTATTATGAATACCACTGAATTCCCCGACCCTTTCTGATATTGTTGGATTGTTAGAAATATGTTTAGTTTTATTCCAATCTTCTAGATAATCAAAAGTTATTTCTTCATAACTTCGTTTGACTATATCATGGACTAATACCTTGTTAGAATACATACCCAATCCAATATTTTTTATCATATCAAAGTGATTTTCTACAGTATAGTCATTAGGGACTATTATAGAATCTTCTTCCAACTCGGAGATATTTTTTGGTTGCCACTTATATTCCTCAACCACATTCTGGGACATCATAGATTCAATAGATTTAAATTTATAACCCTCGATATCCTCATAAAAAACATAATTAGAACCATCAGTTTGAGGATTTTGTGCTCTTGTAGACAACCAATTTAAAGAATCAAAAGGATTCCAATTAGGAATTAAAATATCATGATTTCCCTTAGTTATTTCCACATCTGCATCAACTTCTAAATATTCTTGAGATATAAGAGATACAATATCAGAAATTTTTGTATTTGAATAAGCTTTACTTATTCTAGTCTGCAAACTCTTATAATATTCTGGAGTAATAAAATGTAAGGTATATTCGGATGTTCTTTCACCACCTCTAGAATAGGGGGAAATCTTATAAACCCTAAATTTCATTTCAACATCTTCAGATTCCTCATCAGTAGGATTGCCAAAAGAAATAATTATTTCTTCATGGCCTACAATAGGAAACTCCGAGATTAAATTCTGTGAATCTGTTATGTTAAGGTTTCCAGAAACAGAATTCTTAAAAATACTTTCATAAAAATTTAACTCACTAAAGACAAACTTCAATCCTATAGTATTTCCGGATACTAATGAGGATAAAGTAATTTCTTTGATAATAAAATCACCAGGAATAATTCTACTAGCCATTTATTTTTTCCAAAAATTCTTTTTCAAACTGTTCGACTAAACTCGGTTCTAAGACTGATATTTCTCTTCTAACATCATTTAGTGAAATTTCATATTCTGCATTAGTTACCTTAGTATTATTAGAAGTATCCAATTCATAAGTTGCCCGAGAAATTATATTTTTATCAGAATCCTCATAATGATGAACTGCATTTCTACCAATAGTATCACCACCCGCTTCAACAATACCCTTAGCACCTTCACCAGCAGGTCTAGTATCCCCACCCTGAATTATAGCTCTCTGCGGATTTGTATCATCGAAACCTTTATCAGATTGATCACTACCAACCATATCCTTATAAGTTACCTGAATAAGATCAGAATCATAACTTACACAAGTCGCATAAGGTTTAGGACTAGCAGAAGAATTTATATCAGTTATCCTTTCACCTGGATAAAAAAACCAGAATTGTGCTTTATCATCCTGAGAATAATGGGTTTTTTCTAACCTACAAACACGATAAGGATATTTTTTATCAATATAAGATTGTAAAGACTGTTCATCCATATGCCATTCATAGTACGGGTCTTCTATATTATTCAAATATAATAAAATCCAATGTGTATAAACATCGTTATATTCTTCATGAGACATCATCTCAGGTCTTTGCCCTTTGGAAGACCTCTTATAAAAAGTAGAAACAAATTCTGATAAAGAATCCCTAACTTTAACCCTCTTTAAAATATTAGTTGCTTCGGTTAAAACGTTATCACCTTTAATATCATATTTTATGGTTGATAAAGATTTGAAATATTTCAAACTCATATTAAGAACCTCTAGTTGGCATAGCTTTTTCCTTAAATCCTACAACTATTTCATAACCAACTGGACTACCATCAGGAAGAGGTTGAAAAGAATCGTTTGGAGTATAATTAGTTTCCACCTTTTCTATTATACATTCCTGAATATCAGGTAAACCTTTAGTTCCATGGAAATGAATAGTAACACTATCTGGATACCCAAAAAACCTACTATTTCCAGGCTTTAAAGTAGGCATTGAAGAATTTTTGAAGGTGGAAATTATATCAAGAATAGAATCAACTTCATTTTGGTTTCTAGGGTAACACCTATGAGTGAATTCAAAAGTTTTAAACTCCATACCTTTAAAATAATGTTCTTCATGAGTATTTACTGCTTGACCAGAACCCTTCATGACAACATTCTTATACCTTTCAGGCGTCAGATTCTGTTTTGCAGTGTTTGTTATCCCCCTCCAAGCCTTTTTATACCATGGAGTAGATGTATCACCATCACCCAAACCAAAATCAGCTGCAATAGATTTATCTTTCGCAAATTGATTTTCTTCTGTATCATAGGAGGCCTCTATAGATTCTGAAATTTCTCCAGGAAGAGGTAAACATATATTCTGAGGAGATCCACCAACCGAGGGATGAGGAATTAAAGCATACTGAATCCAATAAGAATTCGAAGACAAGGTCTGTGGATATTGTAACATCATGATAGATCGTTCTCCATTTTCTATTATTTACTTTTATTTATAAATAATCATATGGCATATAAAGGAAAATTTACACCCAAAAATAGAAAAAAGTATATAGGAAATATCAATAGAATAACATTCCGATCATTGTGGGAAAGAAGATTCATGATTTACTGTGATGATAACCCAAAAGTGATGAAATGGTCAAGCGAAGAAATTAGAGTGAAATACATAAGTCCTATAGATAGAAGTTGGCATACATATTGGCCTGACTTTTATGTTATGATAAAAGGTTCTGGTATAGATGCATGGAAAATACAAGAAATGATGATAGAAATAAAACCAAAAAAATACTGCAAACCTCCAAAAGAAGGAAAAAACAAAAAAACATTTCTATGGGAATCTAAGAATTTTGTTATAAATACAGCAAAATGGAATGCTGCAAAAGAATTCTGTAAAACTCGAGGATGGGATTTTAAAATCTTAACAGAAGATCAACTCCTACCATAATATGTTATACGAAGGAATTTTCGACAAACTAAAAAAGTCTGCAAAATCTGCAGGAAAAGCTTCTGCAAAATGGTTACGTCAACAAGCGGCTAAATTGGATTCAACATCCCCACTAACCTTACTAAAGGATAGAGATAAACTAGTATCAACTCCTAGAGTTGGTGGAATGTATATGTACCTTTATGATCCAAGAGATAAAAAGAAATTACCTTATTATGATAGATTCCCACTTTGTGTTATAGTAGATAAATATAACGGTGGATTTATGGGAATCAATTTACATTATGTTCCACCACAACTACGTGCAAGATTCATGGACAGTTATGTAAATAAAGAAGGAAACTCATTAAACGTACCATCAAAACTCATAAAATCAAAACCTTGGAATAATACTGTTAAAAGATATTTAACAAGTCAGGTTAGAAGTAGATTTTTGACTGTACCTCCATCAGATTGGGATATGGCTATATTTTTACCAGTAGAAAGGTTTGAGAAGAAAAGTAAATCGAGTGTATGGTCCTCAGGGAGAAGATAATGAACGAAAGTTTTCGAGCATCAACTATACTAAAATATATATCCAATAATAGAGGATATGCCCCTTCTTCTAGATATAAAATAAATATTAATAATCCCTCTATAGCAAAACAGAGGGAAAATGATATGGTAGGTCACACATGTCATAGTTTATCTATACCTGGAATATCCTTTGAAGTGGAAGATTACACACAAGGATATGGATCAACCTACCCCTTTCCGGTCCAACAAGAATATGAAAATGTCGAAATGACATTTCGATGTACTCAAGGATCTGAAGATAATGGTTTACCCGAATATAGGTTTTTCCAAGAATGGATAAATAGAGTTGCTAATAGAGAATCTGGAACAATTGGATTTAAAGATGATTATGCAAGTGACATAGACATAGAATATCTAGATAGTCAAATGAAATCCACCTTTAAACTTAGATTATTATCTGCTTACCCAACTAATGTTGGAGCGATTGAATTAACTTATGAAGGAATGGACCAAATAGAATTCACAGTAGAAATGGCCTATGATATTTGGCTTGCCAACAGTGAAATAAATTAATAAAAAATAGGAGTGAATAAATTATGTCATTACCAAAAATATCAGTCCCAACTTATGATTTGGATCTTATATCAATAGATAAAAAAATTAAATATAGACCATTTTTAGTGAAAGAAGAAAAAATATTAATGATGGCTATGGAAGGTGAAGACAACAAAGAAATAGTTTCAGCAATGAAACAAATTATTGGAAACTGTATTATAGATGAAATAGATATAGAAGAATTACCATTATTTGAATTAGAACATATTCTATTAAATTTACGTTCCAAATCGGTGGGAGAAAAAACAACAGTCTCATTAACTTGTCATAATTGTAGCCAAACAGTACCCTTGAATATAGATCTCAATAAAGTCAAAGTTAAAAAAGATAAAAAACATACTAAAGAAATCCAAATAACTGAAGAAATAGGTATAATGATGAAATATCCAAAAATAGATATGATGTTAGATGAAAGTCTATTATCGGATAGTACCAAAATATTTCAGGTTATAGAAGAATGTGTAGAATTTATATGGGATGAAGAAAACACTTACAAAATGGAAGATTATTCAAAAAAAGAAAAGGAAGAATTTTTTGAATCTCTTTCACAAATGCAATTCGATAACATTAGGGAATTCTTCGACACAATCCCAAAACTTTCGTTAGATGTAAACTATACATGTAGGTCATGCAAACACCAAGCAAAAACAACCCTAGAGGGGATGGCAAATTTTTTCGGATAATGTTGAGTCATGATAATCTACATAACATGTATATGACAAACTTTGCAATGATTCAACACCACAAATATAGTTTAACAGAATTGGAAAATATGATGCCTTGGGAAAGAGAAATTTATGTTTCCCTTCTAGCTGAACATATTGAAAAAGAAAACGAAAGAATAAAAAAAGAAAATCAAAAAATGTCTATGAAAAAAAGGTAAAAAATCATGGCAGATGCACCTAACATAAAAGATTTATCAAACCAAGTTAAACAATATAATTCAGCTTTAACTGAATCTGCATCCTTTATGGAGGATTTAACTGGATCTATAGATAAATTCTCTTCAGGTCAACAAGCTACTACATCTGAATTGGATGCTCTTACAGATCAAATGCAAGATTATAAGAGATCTGCTGAAGAAGCAAAAAATGCAGGGTCTTTGACAGAAAAACAGTATAATGATATTACCAAAGCGATGGATAAATCCCAATCGCAAATGGAAAAATATAAAACCACATTAACTGAAGTTGATAATGGTGTTGAAGGTGCTGAAGGTAAATTGGATGGATTAATGACATCCCTTAGGGGAGGTTTAGAAAGTTTATCTACTGCACAAGCAGGGGTAGATTCTGATATTGGTGATTCAGTTACCGAACACCGTAGACAAATGGCCCAATTGGGTGATACTTGGCAAACAATATCATTAGGATTAAGTGATTCATTTGATATATTTGTTAAGAAATTAAAAGAAACCAGTATAGAAAATCAAAAATCCACTGGTAATATTATAACAAAAACTTTAGGAAAAGGTCTAGAAGGAATTGGTACTGGACTATTCGGGTCAGATGTTATGGGTACTCTTGGTGGATGGATTGATGCCACAAAAGAAAATGCTTATTTTCAAGCATTCATGGGTCCCCGTCTAGCTAGAATGGAAGAAAAAGCAAAAGCAAAACGGGAAAAGAAAGCAGAAAAATTAAGACAAAAAATTCTAGCAAAACAGGAAAGGCAAAGACAACTAGAAAACGGTGAATCGCAACAAACCGCTTTCGAAAAGTTAATGGAAAAAAATCCATTCAAAGAGGGAATGGAAGCAGTAGAAGAAGCAAGACTTGCTGGATTTAATGATGAATTTGGAATATTAGCAGAAAATATTGGAGATTCTATATTAGACACAAGAGGTGGTGAAAATATAGGAGAAATATTATCTGCAAGTAATGAACAAATAAAATCAGAAAAAGAAAAAGCCCAAGCTGCCCAAGATGAAATGGCAAGAATTCGTTCAGAAGAACGTGGTATGAAAGTACCTGAACTAATTCGTCAACAAATGGCAATTCAACAAGCTGCAGAGGCAAGACTTGCTACATTACAATCATATATTGAAAGAGATGATACAGGTGACCTTCCAGGCATAACAGAAGACAATGCACAATCTATAGCTCAAGACTTAGGTTTAAGAGGAAGTCCACCATATTTAAGAACAATGGTCGATCTGATGGAAGATATGTTGAAGGTTGGAGAAAAAAACCTAGACATAAATAAAGATAGATCTAAAAGTGGAGAATCTCAAGGTTTATCTACTCCACTGGATGAAATAGAAGGGTTTGATCCAGGAGCAAAGATCAAATCAATCGGTGATGGTATAGTAAATTCTATAAAAGGAGTTATTGACGGCATAACATCAATTTTGCAATCTGTGATTAAACTTTTCAAGACCTTAGTTGATGGAATAGCAGACTTGATAGGTAAGATTGCAAAAACAATAACAAACACATTTATCACCTTGATGAAAGGACTAGGTGAAGGAATCGCTGCATTATTCCAAGCATTAGGTAAAATCGATCCTTATTCCCTAGCAATAGGTGCATCTGCACTGGGAGTTGTAACCTTAGCGATAATGGGAATGGCGACTGCACTCAGAATAGCAGCTCCATTCTTCGAAGTTGTATTAGGAGGTCTAGTCAAAACGATTGGAGCGATTGGCAAAGTTATTAAAACAATTGGTCAAGTAATTGTCAATATTATGAGTGCAATCGTAGAAAGTATAACATCATTATCAGAAATTCCATTCAGGAATTTCGCAGGACTTGCAGCAGGATTTGTTGCATTAGGTGCTGGTCTAGTATACTTTGGGATGGGTTCGGCATTAGCAATCCCAGGACTATTAGCTTTAGGAGTTGCATCAATTGGATTATCTAAACTTTTTGAAGCTTTCCCAGGAGGTGATCAGATCTTCCTGCTTGCACAAGGATTTATTGCATTAGCAGGAGCGGTATCCGCATTTTCATTATCTGCATTGTCACTAATTCCAGTGATACCACTACTAGGAGCATTATCAGTAATTCCATTTGCAGACAAACTTTTGAAATCCCAAACGGCAATTAATCCAAAAGATCAAGGTCCCATGACCCAACTAATGGAAGTGCAAACTCTCCAAGTAGGTAAATTTGCAGAATTTACACCTGAAACTCAAACAATGGTAGGAAAACAAGAAGAAATTTTTGATATGAAAACACAAATGTCGGGATCAGGTTCACAGGTAACTATGATCTCCAATAATACTACAGCTGTTTCTAGTTCTAGTAAACAGACTATTGGAATGAAAAGAACTGCTACCGATAATAGTTTAGTTCAATCAACCTACCATTTATTATCAATCTAAAAAAATCCAAAAAAAGAGGGGGGATTATTTCCCCCCTTTATCGTGTGATAATTATTACCTACACTTCATTAGCTAATTTTTGAAAATATGACATATTATCGTCATCTTCTAATTCAGGTGCCTTAGAGAGTTGAAAATCAGAAGCGTCTTTAGTTTTAGGTAATTCTTCAACAATTGTTTCTTCAACTGCTTCAAATTGTACCCTATCGGTTCCAGACTGGAACCCCATAATACGTTCGAACTTCTCTTTCAATTCATCGTAAGACTTAAATTTATCTTCAGCAATCAAATCAATGAGACTATGTTGTTGATTATAAATTTCTTCCAGTTTAGAGTCATCTCCAGCCATCAATTTCGAAGGTGGATCAAATTCACTACGATCATAATTAACAAACCCATCTAAAGTACGAATCTTAATTTTAAAATCTGCACCAACCCAAAAATCGAAAGGATTAATAGGTACTTCATCCTCAAATTCAGGATTCATTGCTTCTTGAATTTTATCGAAGATTTTTTTACCATATTTGTAGAGAAACACCTTACCTTCGTTTTGAGGGTTTGCTGGATCTGTTATAACGTAAATATTTGAAATAAATTGTAACTTTCGTTTCTGTTTCCTCGCTTGTTCTTTACCCTGTTCAGTACCATTATTCCATAATGAGGTATTAAACTCACTAACTGGATCAGGTTGATTAATAGTAGTTCTAGAATTTTCTATATACCAACCGCCTGGACCCTGGAAACCATGTGAAAACATACGAACCCATGGAATATCCTCACCCTCTGATTGTGGTAAAAATCTAACCACTGCATACCCATTACCAGATTTATCACGTTCAGGTTTCCAAATACGATCATCATCGTATGACTGACGTGTTGTTTGAGTTTTTTGTAATTCGTTAGTGAGTTTATCCAAGTCTGTTTGGCGATTTCGTTTCAAATTTGCAAATGACATATTAATTGTATCCTCTATATTAATTGTATTATTTGTATTCGTTGTATACGACTTATCCAAATAGTAACCCAGTGTTACTATGGAATATAGTATAACATATAATTCAAAGAATGGCAAGCTCTTTTTTCAAGATACCTTTAAATTTTTCGATATCTACATTAAGAAATTTCCCATACTTAATGACCCTCATTCTCCATTCCGGCCAAATAAGATCATCATCCAACCGACGATCTATTGCTTGTACAAAATTGAGAATTTTATTTAATATAACAAAAGTTTCAAGACTGATGTCTTCTTGATATAATGCAGTCAAAATAACTGCATTATCATCAATCACATTAAACCAACTATCAAAATCCTCAGACTTATCAAGCAAAGTATTTATATCAGTTTTAAAAATATAAGATAACGACTGAATACGTTTTTTCCATTCAGAATAAACTTCTTCAGCATTTTTAATGTTATCTATCCCACCATAAGAATCACCTATTGCAAAATTAGCAATAAGTAATTTCCTAATATCTTCATCTTTCATACTCCATGACAAACGATTAAAAAAATGTTTATCTTTTCTTTTTTCAAAAGACCCAACATTTACTTTCACGCCACCGTTATATTTCACAAAATCATAACTCTCATTAACAAAATGAAGCCGTAATCCCAAATATAATTTGTAGACTTCATAAGGCGACATCTTTCTCCTCATATAGGCAAAGTTCCTGTTTTTGGTAAAAAGTTCAACTTGATTGCCTCTGCTTCTAATTTTTCCTTTAAAGGATTTCCAACCAATTTAGGTACAGATTCAACTTCTACATTATTATCATCACAGTATTGCATAATAGCTTCAAGGTATGATATATCATACCTTTGTACATAAATTTCAATCTCCCTCATAAACTTTTTAGGGTTTGCAATTATGTTAGAAACCATTTCCCTTTCTTCGTTAGAAATATTCAAAATCATTACCCACCTAATAATTGTAATACACCAGCCGACAATTGTTGGGCCTGAGCCATGAGAGCAATTGCAGTCTGTTGTTCAATACGATAACCCGTCAACTTGGCCATCTCAGCAGCTTCATCAAAATCATTGATAGTTGCGATAGCTTCTTCGTTGATAGTAATCATTCTTTCCATGTGAGAAATAGTAAAATCAAATCGTTCAATCTTAGAAATCTGATTAGCACGTTCTGAGTCTAATGTTTCAATCGCATCCTCTAACCTAGACACAGCATCTGCTGCATTAGCCGCAGAATTTAAAGTAGAAGCTGTAACCTGATTATTATCTGCATCTGTATAAGCACCAATCTTTAGACCTGATAAAGTCAAATCTCCAAGATTAATGTCTATGTCTTGATCCTCATTGGCACCATCAATAGTGATAGTCTTAGAACCAAAGGAACCATCAATTAGTTCTGTACCATCGTATTCAGTGTTCTTTGCTACATAGTTAATCTC
>CEOU01013438.1_pt1 | contig 26093 bp, 14 predicted proteins | sample 530731 | NCBI WGS metagenome assembly CEOU01 (sample SAMEA2620894, study PRJEB7988) | marine metagenome | isolation source: saline water (ENVO:00002010), including
GGTCGGCTGTATTGTTAGCATCAAGATAATCTTTTCCAGCTTTACCGACAAAAGTTTCATTGTTGAAATAAATCATTCCGTCGTAAGTTACTGAACCTTTTGCTCCTTTATTATTACAGGCTACCCTATAACTCTTACCTTCTCTAATAGGTATATAAGCAGAATGACCCGGCTTACCTTCGCTTTTGTCGTCCTCTACAAACCAACCAGCAGGATCAATTGAAGGCTCCATATTTCTTAAAATAGTAGCTTTATATTTTCTAGCCAAGCCCCAAGCAAATCTTTTAAAATACAAAACGCCTTTACCGCCCTCTACTGTATAATTTACTAACTGCTGCCTATCAGCGAAACGCATGAATTTACTTATGAATTTTCTCATAGATTCATATATAGGATTTGCAGATACATACATTCTTAAAGCTGGCACAGCAGAAGAGCCGTATATATTCATAGCGGAACCGTATTTAAAATAGTTTCTAAAGACCCTGTTAGCTTCTGAGAAATGATGACCAACAGTGCCAACTCCCTGCGCGTCATTAAATATAATAGATGAAGTAGGGTTTCTCCTATTTTGCTTTGCGGTTGTAACTCTAAGTAAAGCGTAAGCGTCTTGAAAAGTTGGTTTTCTTTTTTGAAGAATAGCGAGGTCTACTTTTACTTTTAGGACATTTGTTGGAGGAGTAAGTTTCTCAACAATTATTCTTTCGTTTTTATACTTATCTGTCGGGTCGTGAACTAAGTCGTTATATATATTCGCAAACCCGGTAGAAATAGGTATAGTTTTATCGTTTGTCGTGCCTATTAAAAGCCTATCATCTTGTCTTTTAGAAAAGTACAATTTATTACCTTCTTTTCTTATAAAGAGAACGTTACCGGACTCTAAGTGCGTAGTTATATCTTCTAGTTGGTTATTCTGGCTTTCTTTTTTTCTTAAAGACTTTACTCTTACCATATCTCCTGTTGAAAATTGGGAAGCAAGAGTAGCATCAATAATATGTGACCTCTCAAAAGTTTCGGTATTGTACTGTACCACATTAGTACCAGACACCACAAGTTGATGGGTAGACGCAACTGTTGAAGACCAAGGGTCACCTAACGATATAATCTTTTCTCCACTCTCAGATCTAAGGTCACTTACTACAGGAACTATTTCAAATTTAAAGTTGCCACTACCACTAGGGACTAGACCTTCTTTAAAATAAAACATTTTATTATATATGTAAGCTGGGTCACCTACTCCATTTCTATTAACTTTATAAGAATATTTTCCAGCTATTATTGTTTCATGCACTATTTTATTACCAGATTTTATTCTAAACTTAAATTCAAGATTTGGGTTTTCTATTGCATTTGTTTCTATATAATATCCAGCTATACAAGATTTTATGTGATTACTTTTTCCTTTGCCAGATATTTCGTTAAAATTTAAATATTTCCTACCTTGTCTGCTGGACTTATAACTATCATAATCACAAGAAAGAGTAAGCGCTCCATTTTTTTTGAATTTTAATGTTTTTCCATAAGGGGAAGTTTCTGAGAACCCATCTCCTACAGCTAAATTATCATAATTAATTAATACAGCAGGGCTTAAGCCGCTTCTAGTACAAAAAGCAAGAGACCCTTCATCTCCTTTGTCTGACCGATGAGCTATACTTCTCGCAAAGCTGACCCTATAAGGCTCGACCCTCATATTACCTAAATCATCTAACTCATAATAACCTTTATGCGCCACCATTGCATCGGTCGCTTTAAATTGAGTAGGCACTCCTAAAGCAGGAGCAAATACATTTTGTCTAGTAAAATATTTAAAAAAATCAAATCCAACCCTACATATATTAAGCGGGCCTTGTTTGTCTTCTGGTTGAATTTTTAATGATTTTTTATGTTCTTCTGTAGTAAAATAATCTATCACCTTTGTGCTCCACTCTTTTTTAGAACAGAACAAACTTCTTTGAGATTCTGAACCTCTAAAATGATATACATAACACCAAAGCGCCCATTGTAATAAATCTTTAGCAGCGTTCTTTCTTTTAAGGACGCCGTCAGGTGCATTTTTAGCTTGCATATATTTTATGAATTTTCCTCCTTGTATAGCGGGAGGGTACCTCATATAAACATGTTGACTTGCGTATTCCTGAAAGTATCTATCTGAAGATACTGCAGCAGCAGTTAAGCTTGTACTTAAAAAAACAGGATCGTCTGGATTAGGTAAGTATTTTGCTTCTATTCTCCTACCTGCACCAAACACAGAATAGCCCTCCCAAGTATTACCATAACCAAGAAACTTTTTATTTATTGCTATAGCCCCTCTTTGCTTAAAAGAGTCTTCCCAGTATTGTTTATTACTAAGCACAGCTCTAGAAGAAGAGACTAGGTCATCGAATAAATTGCCTTCAGCCCAAGGCCCTTGTTTCTCTAAGAATTTATTTTCCGCTGTCTTCCTACCGAATATGTAGGCATTAAGCGGGTTCATTACGTTAGCACCTTGAGGCATACCTGCTGGAGCAAGGGGCCAGTTTCCTGTTCCTGTAGCAGCAACAGGGTATTCTATCGCCATGTATATTTTCCACCATTCGTCTTCCGGCGGATTAACCCCTAAAGGCCTACCGGGAGTAGCGGTATTTCTCATTCCAGTGAATATGCTGTCAGCGTAATAAAAAACCCTCCAAAGGCAATCTGGGCCAGACCTAGTTAGCCGATTATTTACTTGACGTGCTAATCTGTTATGGTCTTCATTATCTGGACAATCTTTCGGATCTACCAAAGGTACGCTAGAGAAAAATTCCATATTATTAACTCCATTTCGCGCAACCCTCTTCAGTTACAACGGTATTACCACCCGCACCCCTGCCTTCAACATTTAGGTCAATGTAACCAGCCTCGGTTCCATGGCCAGTAAGCTTAGCATGAAGAACGTCGTCTTTTTTATAAGCGGGGGAAGCTACCAGCTTATCATCTTTAAAAAAATGTTTAGGTATTTTTACGTTAAAATGTAGTTGACTAAGGTTTTCAGCGTCCTTAAAATATATAGCAGGCTTTACTCTTAATTCTTTTTTTAATCCAGACCAATCACTATCTTCAGGTATAGCTTTAGCGCTGCTATTTTCAGTATATATTGCAGCGTTTCCTTTACTATCTTCGGTCGCTACTCCTACTACAATAACTCTACGAACATTTTCTTTTTTTGAATATCCAGCCATATCAAAGTTTAGGTACTAAAGGGACTGCATATCCCGTTTCCATCACTGTTCCAGTAACCCTATGTTTAACTCCATAGCCATCAGCGCCACTGAATACTAAATTATACACCATGGGGTCAGTATCAACATAATTTTTTGCTTTAATTACAGCTCCAAGAAATATGTCTTCTGTCCCTTTATATCTCCTTAAGGGTGTCTGGCTTATCCCTGTTGCTGTATGCTCTAAATATGTAGACGTATCTTGTCCATATTCTCCAGTGAAAAGCTGCCAGTCTGAAGCGGGTTTTTTATAAGAAAATACCTTAGCTATTCCGCTTGGTTTTTCTGTAACCGTATCGTCTGAATTAGTGTCGAAAATAGTTACTATATCAGAAACATTATTATACTGGGTCATTACATGCCCGTCTTGCATCTTCTTTATATCAAAAACAGAAGCCCCTACTGCTTGATCTGTCCCCACATATAAGTTCGTTCTAATCGAGTCTATACTAGCTTCAGTTATCATTGAGCTATAACTATCTGAAGTGCTTATCAAACCAGAAGCTCTTTCCGATGTTTCTGACCCAAAAGTAGCTCCGTTTACATTTTCAGGATTAGAGCTTCCTATATCTCCAACTCTGAACGTTACTTTTCTTACGGAATCTAAATCCGGGCTATAACCTAAACCATTTCCGCTTAATTCAACTCCCGTTATGAAAGAATAGTTTTTATTATGGTCTCCTTCTACGTGCTCTAGATATATTTTATAAGGTATACCTTCTGTTAAGTCGTCTCCCTCTGGTAGATCAACAGAGTAAGCTACAGAAAACTCTCCGCTAACAGGCTCCCCATTACTTGAAGAAAGAGAATGAGTTGTATTTTGACCACTCTGTAACGGATAACCATCTCCTAATATATTTACTTTTACCCCACTAGTATTATCATTTGCTCCCCCAAGCACTAAAGCTTTGCGACTTATATTTCCAAATGTTGTATAAAAATCTATTTCTATAGGGTAAGATCCGTCTGTTAAATCTACATTAGCTTTTAAACTTAAGTCTTTTATATTGCTTCCGTTTCCTACGTTCCCCACTACTCCGCTCAAAGTTTTTAAGTAGCTCTCCCTGTTATCAAACTCAAAAAATTCAGAACCTAAAGTCACTTCTCCAGATACAACGTCTCCTTTTATATCAAGATTATGATTAAAAGTTATCGCATTAGAAAAAGTTAAATAATCTCCAGCTTTTGAAGTCCCAGCATAAACGTTACTACTGTCTCCAACGTTACCATTACCTACGCTTCCTGCTGACCCTATACTATCGGAGCTTATGTTCGCACCGAAAGTCATATTTCTTGCTAAATCTATAGTGCCTGTTGCTCCATAAAAATTTAAATCATTTAGCTCTATTTCGCAGCCTTCTGTTTCAAAAAATATTTTGTCAATAGCATAACTATTTTTAGTTCCTAAGGATGATATTAAATTATCGTCTATAAAATAATCATACGTAGTAGGTAAAAAAGTGCCTTTTAAATTAATGGGCGTGTTTCTTTGGTAAGAATATACATTGTTTCCATTAGGGTCAAAGACTCTACCGCTCTTGAAGTTAAAGAGAGTCGATTTGGGAGTAGCGCCAGCTAAGCCAGATATACCAAAAGAAGCTTCTCCGGTAACCTCGGTCAGCTCCATGTCTAATTCAAAAGCTAGCCTTTCGTCGCTATATATTCTCCTTATATTTCTTCCTGATAGTCTCATTATACCGACCTTAATGTTGAAAATTTAGCTCCGACTTCTTTAGCCACAGGCCCAACTTTTCTATATATTTGCTCTAGTTGAACATCTGCAGAAGCCCTATTGCTTAGGTTGACATTTATACTAAAACCTCCTTCACTCATAGATATAGATAAAGACTCTAATCCATTTTCTGGTTTTAAATAACTTATTAATGTATTAAGGCCTCCTACGCTATCGACGTATATAGTAAAAGTATAACTCTTTCTTGGTTCTTCTACCTGCAAATCAGCTACGTTACCTTTTAGTCTTTGATGATAAGCATCAGCTGACATGTTCTGAAGCTCTGTATAAGTAGTATCTCCTTCTTGCCCTTGTATATTATCAACATCTGCAATAATATTTGTAGGGACTTCGCCTTCTAATATTTTTTGTTTATTATCTTCATTTATAACACTTGTTATATCTTGCGTTATATCTTTAACTTGATACTTAACAGCAGAAGACCTCTTGTTAATCGGAACTCTTGCTCCATTTATTGGGTCAAATACTTTTCGTACCCCAAGGTCAGTTATGGTGCTTTCTCTATTATATACCAACATGCCATTGTGAGCGTTTTCACTTGGATATATTATGTTGACTTTATCACTGCCGGACTCGCCCACTTTTACATCTGAGTACAATTTCTGAGTGCCTATTATGTCAGAATCAAGGCTTGTAAAGCTACTTAGCTTATTTGAGCTAAAATCTTCTACGCCAACATCTCTATTTACTCTTGTTAATGTTATGCAGTCTGCGTATATTCCTTCTTTTGCATTATGACCTTTTCTATTATCTGTTTGTAACTCTAAATCGTAAAGTGAGTCGGCTATAGCTTGAGCTTCTCCGCAAGTTTTATCAGCCTGACCAAATAATTTCGAAGAGCACAGTTCTTCAACAAAATCTCTTTCGCAAGTGGTTTTAAGTTCAGCCGCCATATCCGACATTGCGTTAGTGTGCCTATCGCAAAGACTTCTTAATGCGTTTATTTCTTCTATAGGGTTTCTTACTCCACCAACTGTTTGGTTTATCCTTCTTCCAGATCTGTCGTAGTCGACAACATCTCCTTTAAAATTATAACCTATCAAAAGATCTCCTATCTTATGAAGGCTGACAGTTCCAGCTGGATCATCCCCTTTTACTAAAACTATAACAAATTTTTTATCTGTCGCCTCTCCTTCTAGTATCATATGATGAAGCTTAGGAGGCATAATAGCAGATACGGTTGCAAGCATTGTGACTTCAGAATGAAAAGGCACATACTCTTTCATTAAGGGGCTCTTTACCCTTTCTTTTACATCATCTTTAAAATGAGTAACCTTAGAATTATCACCAGCATCAAAAAAAGGCCTAGCAGATAGCTTGTATGGATTAAGCAAAGACTCGACATCTTCTTGGAAAGTTGCCCAAGGAGCCTCTCTTTCAAAATGATAAAAACCTCTTTTAAAAGCGTCTTTATATAAACTTTTATCTCTCTTTTTCTGGTTGCATTCGTCTAAGGCATCAAACTGCATTTGATTAAGTTCGTCATACAATTTATTTCTGTATACTTCGTCAGTCTCTAAAGCTTTGTTTAACCTCAGGTCTTGTATTTTTTTTGCAAACTTTGCTAAAGGAGTTTTGTAATGCTGGTTTAAAGAGTAGTATTGAGAGCTAGGTTTCGTTTCTGTTGTTTCTTGAATTTTACTACTTCCAGTAAAGTCTAAAGATTCTGATCTAGGAGCTCCATACAGGTAGTGTCTACCTAAGAAACTATCAGCTATCTCAGATTCCATAGAAGTGCTTAAATTTTTCAAAGACTCGTCATAAACACCTATGAACATTTTATAGCCGTCCATTGCTGATATCGCTTGCTCTGTAGTTCCATTAGATGGGGAATGTGAGCCTATTAATTGAGTAAGGTTAGCAGTATCCATTATATGTCTAGTTTGAGTCCTAGACAAATCTCCTCCATAGTTAACAGCTATTATATCATCAAAACCTATAGCTCTGTAATAACCCCTAGCGGCATCAAGTCCAGAATTCATATGGGTTATGATAGCCTTTCTTGCATTCCAAGCATCCCTTAAGTCTGACGCATACTTACCTAAAGCGCAACTAGTCTTTATGTCTCGAGGGGTTCTTCCTAAAGATATACCTGAAGCTATGATAGAATCTATTGTCTGGCAATCAAAGTATATTTTGCTTGTCTTCCTTTTTGATTCAGTTTTAGCGCGAGGACCTACATTAAATGTAGAAGAAAACGCTTGAGTGAATGTTCCGTCTAATGTAACATTCTCGTTCTTGGAGTTAATTACTATATCACTAAGATTAGAGCTAGAAGTCCCACCCTCTTGGCCTTTATCTAAAGCTGTTATCGCGCTTGCGGTTTCATCAACTTTCACGTCTACTGATCTGTCTGCATTACTTATAATAACTAGAGTAGGAAAGTCTTTAGTAAAATCCCAATAATAAGATATACTCAAATCGTTACCCCAGTTTTGTAAGACATCTTTTACTGTTCCACTATAAGTCCTTAATAGTAAGTTCGAATCTTTTGTTTTTATATATCTACTTGAATCTACAGCTATCCCAAATCCATTTTTAACATCTGATAAAGCTGATAAAAAATCTTCAAATCCATAGCTAACATCTCTTATGTCGCATTCTACTTCACTAAACTCCTCTCTACCTAAAACCATATAGCCACCCTCCCAAATATTATTTCTGTTCTGAGGGTAAACCACATAAGGTCTTCCTGCAACGCCAGTAGGCGAGGCTAGTTTTTTCATAACTTTAACATCTTTATGTAGAGTGGTGCCATCCTGACTACAGACGGGTCCAGTATTAGTTTGTTCTATTTGAGGGCAAAACACATCAAACTTAACTAAGTTAGGTACTAGATGCTTTTCTTTATTGACTTGAAAGTGTTCGTGAATCAAGCCTACAAAAATTCTATCTAAAAGAACGGATCCGTCGCTATATGTTAAATTTAAAACTTTATTATCTACTCCTGTATTTATTGAATAGGAAGTTAGAAACATATTTCTAAACATTTCACTATCTGCTATATTTATATTTACTGGAGATGTTAAGTCTAAATCGTTTTTAGTTATTAGAAAATTTCTTGATTTGGATAGCTTTGTATCCAATACAGCATTTATATTTAATTTTGTTGACTCTGCGTTGTAACCAACAGAGACGTCAGAAGAGTATATAACGCCACCGTAAGCCATACCTGCTTTTTGGTTGCTTATGTTAATTGTTGGTACCTTTGCTCTATCCTTTGCCATAATCCTTATTAATAATTACACTTTCTCAAATAAATTTTGTTTTTGATCTGAACTGTTTAAAGAAAATATTTTAGTATTATTATTTTCTGCCTCGCTAGAAATCTTAACGTCTATTGAGTTTGGTTGAGTTTCTAACACAAAAGAGTTATTTTTTTGACTTGGGCTTTCTGCACTAGATATTAAACTATTATCTGGTATTTTAAAATAATGAACACCGGGGATCATTCTTCTTCCATTCCTCCACACTTGCTCAAAAAATATGTTATCTATAGCAATTTCATTTAACTCTGAACCGGCCCCAACTATTCCTGTTGCTCTCGTATAAAAATTAGAAGCAGGAGGCACAAAAACAAATTTTGCCCCTATAGGCACCTGAAGAGATTCTGCGTGTTGATCGCTTGAAAGTTTTGTTGGCTGCGAAAATACAGCGGGGTCTCCATTTGAGTCTAGTCCGGGCATAAAATGAATACCAGAAATTAGTTTTTGTCCATTATAATAGATATCCTTACCTTGGTAATCTCCACCAAATTCTTTCTGTTGTCCATCGTATTCTCCTGTTATTGCTGCTCCAGAAGCTAAATCGAAAATTAAATTATCATTATCTGCGTCCCAAGTCGATTCTTTATGATTAAGAGCAATGTAATATTGATTATTTTTAATTCTTTTTCTAAGAATTTCAAAATCGTCAATAGAAGTCTCTTCGTAGCCCCCGTCTGGGTCATGTATAAAATATTCTCCATCGTAAGCGGTCGTTACGTCATCGTCTCTTAATATGTTATATAAATGAAATATTGTATCTACGCCTAAGACACCAGATACCTCTTGCTGATACAACCCATTTCTGAACAGCTGAAAATACGGTTGAAGAGTGGGAGAGTAAGTAAAATTATTACTCTTTATCTTAGCGAAAAACTTCTCCCCTGCTGGGGGTCTATCTGGATTTTCCCTTAATAAGTTAGCAGGTTCAAACACCCCAAAACTTTGTAAGTTTAGTTTTCCACCCAGAGTCTCCGCCTTGTTAGCTAAAGAATTATTAAAACTGTCGTGACTATATATTTCGTATATCTCGCCTTCTTCTAAAGGGTCCACGAATTTTATTTTACCAGCAACTCTTTCTGTGCTATTTACATAAGAATTTTTTTCTGTTATTTTTTCCGGTACGTACTTGCCTGTTATAGACTTAACATCCACATCGCTAGTAAGATCCACAAGGACGTCCTGAAATACATTACCCATAACAGGGACATTCCCGTACAAAGGTACAGTTTGCCCGGCTTGATTTACATAACTACCAGTCTGTTCCATATTATAGGAAACTATGCCTTGGCCAGATAGAACGTTTTGAACCTCAACGCCAGTTACTTCTTTGTGAGTTGACTCTCCTGTTTCTAAAGTCTCTGGAGTGTAAGAATCAGACCAAAAACTTTGAGCTATTGTATTTCTAGAAGTTTCCGGTATATAATCATTGAAAAGCAAGAATGTATTTATGTGACCTGAAAAGCCAGTATAATAACTATCATATATTTCATTGTTTGTTACGAACTGAGGGGACATGCCTCCCAATAACAACTCATTAGATCCTGAATACTCAGGAGTTAAAGTTTTTAAACTCTCTGTCTCCTCATGAGGTTTATGTAAAGAAAATTCTACTCCATTCTTACTTTTAGATAAAGATACTATATTTAAATTTTTTAAATGATTAGTTAAAGATTGAGTCTCTCTTTGGAATCTTGGCGAGACGTTTAGTTGCCTCTCTGTTCCTTCTTCATCAAAATAATTATTTTCTCCGCCGCTTATATACTCATAATAAAGCCTATTACTTCCATTTATACCAAAATTAAAACCAGAAAGAGAATTTTCAGAAAGCATAGTAGAAAGCATAACTTGGTTTAAACCAAGGGTGTCGCTATCTATATCATAACCAGAAAAATCAAAAAAGCAAGTCCAAGAGTCACCTAGCTGCGCATTAGCCACCCTTAAGGAACAAGATCCATCAAAAAGGCCACTGCCAGTTATAGTAGTAGAAGAACTAGCGATAACGGCAGGATATCCCTCTGTAGATATTAGCGGGTTGCTTTCTGAGTCAGGTACAAGTTGGGAGCCAGTTGGAAGTAATTGATTATAAACAACGTATGTATCTTTTGTATTTGTAGCTCCGCTAGTTAACTTGTAAAAAGCATCTCTATCTACTGGGTTAGCGGTATCAACGCTCCCGCTTAAATTATAAAAAGCCTTAAGATTGCCTGTTTCCACGCCAGCTTTGTCTACAAAATCTAAAAGTACAGACTTTATCATCTTAAGTTAATTTCCTCTCTAACCTTACGCTCTCTGGGGTTTTTTCGTGCGTAAAAGTTCTGTTATAAGTTATAGCTCCTAAGTCCTTGTTTTCTACTTTATTTTCTGAAGCTAGTCTAGCGACCTCCCCGTCGAGGAAGGAGTCTTTTAGAAAGCTGCTTACAGAGTTTACTTCGGAGACAGAAGCGTCAAAGTTAGAAGAGTCTTTCTTAAAAGCGGAACCTTGAACATTGACGGACAAACTTTCTCTTTTGCTCTGTAGATCAAGATCATAAATCAAGTAATGTCCGTCTTCTTGGCAAGATGGTATCGGCCTGTACTGTTGAGTAGCAGGTTGCACATCGACAGAATAACTCAAAGAAGAAAGGTTTGAATTTTCAGGAAAGTCTGCATCGGAAAACGAGGCCGAATAAGTAATTGTGCCATCAAATGTATTTTGATCAACTTGCAAATTAGAAGGTTTAGGGGAAAGAACGTAATTAGTTCTCTCTGGAAACATAGTTCGATATATATCCTGAGCTTCGTCCCTTATAGCACTTGAGTCATTCGCTAGTATTTCGTCGTTGAGTAAACTTTTTGCTGCAGAATTTTTTTTGTGAAGCGCGGCTCTGGTTCTTATTGTTCCATTACAGTTAATAGTTACTATATCTGTTACATTATCATGTTGAAATGATATATTATAATCAAAATACGCTCCATCACTATTTTTTATTTTAGCTCTTGAGTATAAATCGTTGTTATCGAAACTTAAATTAAAAGATATAGTTCTTGCTTCTTCATTTGGGTTTATACTAAATGTTATTGGAGACTTATTTAATTCTAAATTATTACCAGTCCTTTGTATATAGTTTTGATATGCTTTATTAGCTAAGTCATAAAAATCTCTAGATTTAAAATCTGTTTTAATTTGATCCCAAGTTACTGTCGTATCCTTTGTTCCTGCAACATTTCCGGATAATCCAACTGTTACAAAGTCTCCTCCTTGCTGCTCGTCTATACTTAACGTATAAGTCAAAAGTATATTAGCGGTCTGCATTAGGGGTAGATTGTTTTCTGACCCAGCCTCTGTTTGAGATTCATTAGTAGCAAAAGAATAACTCTCTGTTATTCCATAACTACCTGAAAACCTATCCACTTGCTCACTTATGCTATCTAGTATTAAACCAGAATCAGGGTGAACATTCCTTATTAAGAACGGAGCTATTTTTCCTGATGTACCTTTCTTAGACTCGACAAACGCTTTAGCCTTTAAAAATGCATCGTATTTATTTGATGTAGCGTTGTATCCTTGAGCAGATATGGTGTGAGTTAGAGAAGCTGTTCCGTCTGATTCTGAATAAGCCCAAGTATCTACAGGATTAACCACCCCATAGTTAGCAGCAACAAAGCTATTACTATCATCATAACCTGTAAGAGTTATAGTATAACTAACTAAGCCTCTGTAATTAGAGGACCCAAAGCTTAAACTTGAAACAGAACAATTCTTGAGAGTGAAATCTGTTCCATGACCAGAAACATTTAAAGTTTGAAAGTTCTTGCCTAGAGCCCCAGCAAATGCAGTAGCAATTTCGTTTCTTTTGTCTTTTAAGTCTCCATAGGTATTGCCTCCGCTAACCGCATCTCTGTCCGGAAGTATAGCTACTTGGCCAGTTAAAGTCACTTCAACCGTAGTAACCCACAAATCTCCACCTACTCGCTCGTTATTGTATGTCCTAGAGACATATGGAGAGGGAACCGGAAAAGTAAAATCCCCGTATTTAACTTTTATGTCTTGTTGATAGGCCATATTAATATTCTAGTATTTCTGCAGCTACTCCCCTTCTATCCACGAACGCCATTTCGGCTGATGAATTAAAACTGTACTGAGAGTCAAAATTATAGCCCATTGATTCTAAGAAAAATGAAAGCTGGTTGCTAACATTTTGTTTAGCGTTAATAAAGGCGGACTTCTCTATTTCTGTTTTTATGCTACTGAATACACTAGCAGATGAAGTTTTTAAATAGTCAGTATGAGCTTTGTTTATTAGATTTGAGTTTGGGTTTCTTTTAAAAACACATTCAAAGCTTAAAGACTTTTTACCTAAAGATGTTTGATTAGAGTCGTAGTTTGTTTCTTTATTGTTAGGTGCTATTACATTAGAAGTAATCTTAGTTGGCGCGTTATATGAGTCTGTCTTCTTCAGTTTTCTAACATAAGTTTCGTTCTTTAGAGATTTATCATCAGAATAAACAAAACTATAACTTATATTTAAACCATAGGCAGGAAAAGATATGCTAGACGATATTAAGTTTTTTGGGTACTCTAAAGTCACAGCGTCAGAGTCTTTCAAAGAGTTATGCAAAACATTTACTCTAGACAATACATCTGCGCTAGATGTAAATCTGTCGTAAAGAACCTTTGCATTAAAGTCTGAATTTTTACTTTCATCATAAGGCATTATATTACCTGACTCGGTAATTTGTATATAACCTTCTTGATCTCTTGAAGCAGACAAGGTATGATCAAATATTGCCTCTTCGTGCATTCTCGGATTATTTGTATAGACTATATTGTAAGTTATAACCCCAGCTACCCTATTTAAATTCTTGCCAAAAGAAACAAATTTCTTTTTTAAATCATCTGAAAGATTCCAAGCCTCGGAACCCTCAACCCAGTCAGGTTTATCTTTTATCATACTATCCATTAAAGCTTGACACCTATCATAAGAACCCGATTCTAAAGTAGTAAAACCTGAGTAAGCGTTGCTGTATAAGTCCTCTGTTGTCTCTGAATTTTCTAAGCCTATCCTCCCTTGTATTGTAGCGTTCTCTGTTATATTTATAATTCCGTTTCCGTCTCTCTGTATTGCGTAATCTAGCCCAGCTGACCATTTCTCGCTTTTTTGATTTGATTTGTGAGCTCCGCTCCTAGTGCTTACAGACCTACTAAAAGAATAGTTATTAGTTATTGAATCATACGATTCAGAAAATCTACCTCTTGCTTTTATAGCTTGGATGAAATTATCATATCTATTGTCTAGGTAGCCAAGCTTTGGAGGGTTGCTAAGAAAAACGTCTCTGACTAGATTCTTGGCTTGTTGCACTAAATCTGCAGGAGTGTGAGAGGTTTGCTCTAAAACAAAATTTATATTTTGCTGAAAGCTGAACTCTCCACTTTCGCTCAATGAAAAATTATAGTTCTCAGAAAACGATTCAAAATACTGAACATAATCAAATGCTTGTAAATTTGTATATATATCTGCATCAGCTGCTGTTAGACTTGATTTGTTATCGAAAGTTTCATTATATTCTAGAGTCATATTAACTCTAAGCAAATCTATTTTATTATTTTGTGTGTCAGTAGAAAAAGAATAAGATAATATTTTTACATTATTAATAGTTTCTGACTTATCTCCATTTCCTAAAGTAATAGACTCTGCAAATCCGTTATCTAATATTTCTTGTATATGACTATTTTGTTGAGTATCTATTGAAGAGAATTTTGTAGCTTCGCTTTGTCCATCAGTTGGCCTTATGAAAGCAGTAAGGTTTAAGTTTATCGTACGACCAAACTGATACATGCCGACCATATTAAGAGTATGGCTGTAATCAAGAACTTCAGTATTAGTTAAATCTATAGTAGAGGCCATATTAAACTGTTGCTGTTTGTACCGGGGCTACTTGCCCATAAGTTGTTGGGTCCATCCTTTTTAGCATTTCATCATGTCTTTCCATTTCAGATTTTAGTCTATGTAAGCTTTCTATGCCTCCGTCTATTTGAGCAGTTGTTGGCGAGTCTCCACTACTTGTTTTTAGATTTCCTGTTTTATCAAAATTGAAAGTAGAGTTAATATTAATATTTTTAGCGGCTTCTTCTCCTCTTTCTTGTATTTCCTGAGTAACTTCTTTCGCTGCATCGGTCATTGTGCTTTTGCCGTATTTTTCTATTCTTTGATCTGCGCTCACCGCGCCGCCTACATTCATCCCTAAAAAAGAGTGCTCTGATTCTAGCATGCTAGCTGGGTCTAATCCAAATTGACCAAATGTTCCATTAGGATCAGTTACACCAGTCATATTTCCTAATGTCATCAAGGCGCCAAAAGGGTTGGTCGTGCGCAATGCGGCTGAAGCTAAATCCACGCTTCCTCCGGATGTGGCATTATTTATTTTATAGTAACTGTTTAATAGGTCATCTTGTCTAAATTGACTAGCTTTTCTTATGTCTTGATTAGCGGATCTGAACTGTCTTTCTCTGTTTGCTTTATCTACTCGAGTAGTATTCATCGCTCTATTCACAGCGACTGTATCCTCCCTAGATCTAGAAATAATATCCTTATTAGTTTTTAAAGTCTCAGTTAAAGTTTCTATAGCTGAAGTATTTCTATCAGTTGGATTATCTCCTTTAAATAAAGCAGCAGCCTGCTCTTGCGCCGCTTTTCTAATTTCGCCTTGAGACATATTTAAACCTAGAGCTTGATTCATTTTACTAATATCACTAAACTTTACTTGCTCGGCTTGCTTCAGCCCTCTGGCTCTAGCATGCTCAGGAAGAGATCCTCCCATTAATTCCTGAACTGCTGCTAATTGATTGATGCTGCCCCTGTTAAATCCTGTTAAGCTGCCAGACGCCGCAGACATAGCCATAGCCTGCCCTCCGGCTCTTATTTGAGTGAGCTGAGTGTTTAATTTACTAGGGTCAAGCAACGCTTGTGTGCCACCAAAAGATTTGAGTCTCTGCTGTTGCCTTGCAACCATTTTTTGAGCTCTTGTTTGTTCTTTTATTTCATGCGTTTGGTCATCTAATTCATCTTTCAATCTTTCGCTATTTCCGCTTAGGTTCTCTAGTTCTACTTTAAGAGCATTTAATTCTTTAAGCTGCTGTTTTTGGTTATCATCTACGTTACCATTATTTTCTAAAGCAGCTATTTGCTCGTCTAAACTCGCAGTTAAACTTTCTACGCCTTTAACGCTTCCGACTCCTTTTCTTGAGGCCGTATTTAGCACAGATGTTATTCTGCCTGCCAAATCTGTTCCATCAAGACCACCACCCTCTAAAGCTTTACCAAAAGCTGTTTGAGATTGAGAAACAATATTGCCAAATTTGTCAGCAGTCTTCGCTTGAAGATCTCCTAACTTTGCCATTTCATCTAAGTTTATTTTACCTACTTCTGTCATGAAAGCTTTTGCCCCCTCCATAGTTATCTTCATAACAGCTTGTCTAACTCTTTGTTCTGACTCTAGTTGTTTTTTAAGGTCATCAACAGCTTTCAGTTGGGCTCTATTAGCCCTTAAAATACCCTCTCTAATAGGCTTAAGTTTTTTATTCGCTTCCGCGTCTTCTTTAGCTGCTATAGCGGCCTCAATAAGGCTATTCGCTGCTTGGTTTCCTGCTGCTCCTCCATGAATTATGAATTTTTCAAACGTTGCGAGATCTGTCCCAGATAGACCTAACTCTTTTGCTGCTTTAACTCTAGTTTCCACATCTCTTGTAGACGCCATAGTTTTGGCTATTTCCTCTACAGGAACATTTTCTAATGCGTTAGGATTTTTTGATATTAAAGAGGTTATCATAGCTTCAGATTGATCTGCTATTCGCGCCTTGTCTTGTTTTAATTCCTCGTCTCCTTTGCCTGACAAATTGCCTGTTGTAAAAAGATTAAGAACATCACCACTTAAAGCGTCGAAGAATCCTTTGTCTCTTGTACTTTCTAGTAGGTTAGCTGAGTCTGAACGCTTTTGAGCTTCAGCCGCTCTGTTTTGTTCCTTCTCTACCATTGACTCTATCATAGAGTTAACTCTTTCTGGGTCTATAATACCTCCCAACTTAGCTCTCATCTCAGCAGGTAGCTCTAGCATAGCCTTGTCCATAGCTTTTGTTGCCTGTTGGAGTTCAGCCATACTAGCATTCACATTATTAAAAACTTGAGAGGCTTGTTCTGCAGCGGTGCCGAATTTATTTAATTGTCCTATATTTTTTTCTGTTTCTTCTTTTACTCTTTTTAGAGCCTTTCCTGCTGCTTCAGCTTCCTGAAAAGTGTCGCTAAAAGTTGTACTTCCTAAGTCTCCCACAGCTTTTAAACCGGCAAGAGCGATACCAGCTCCCATGAGCCCCCCACTAGCTGCAAGCCTACCTACTCCTGCTCCCGCTCTAGCCATACCTACCCCTGCTGCACCTCTGGTTCTAGCAAAACGCTTGCCTCCTTTTTTTAATTCCTCCGATCTTTGCCGCGCTCTATTTACTTTATCTTGCCCCACCACAAGAGCGTCACTATACATTGGATTTGCAGCAGCCAAAGTAGCTTGTTTACTTCCAATTACAGGAGGCACTACTGTTCCAGTTTTTCTTAAATCTGCTGCTTTACTAGCAAAACCATCTGTGAACTGACTACTTGCAAACTTAAGACCTACTATAGTGGTAGCTAAGCCACCTAAAGCTTTTACAACATCAGCAGTTTTAGAGTTGTTTTCTCTTAATGCGTTTTCTAACCCTGTAGCAACTTGCTGGACCAACATTAATTGACCAATACTATTCATAGTTGCATTTTCGTTCCTATTAATAGCTGCTGTATTTGCTTTTAAACTCTTTGAGGTTTTTTTATCTTCTTTTTTTACTGGATCTACGTCTATGATCGGGGGTTCTGGTACGGCTTTTTCGACACGGCCCATTACAGGTTCTTTGTTTAACCTTTTCGCTCCATCCGCACCCATGCCCCCTTCTATTGCTTTTTGACCAGTCTTAAAAGCCCTTGTAAAAGTGTTTACTAGTGCTGTTTTTGTTTTGTCGTATAAAACTATTGGAAATTCTTTAGGTACATTACTTTTGTCTCCTGCCGGGTTAGCTACGAAGAAGTTAGGGATAAAACCACCGGATCTACCTTGTTTTTTAGGATCAATTCCTGCTGCTATGCTATTATTAATGCCTTGGTTCAAGCCCATAGGTTCATCTCTTGTATTGTATATGCCAAATCCGGCTGGGTTATCGGCACCTTTTAACTTGTCACTTTGACCTATTCTAATTCTACCAGCAGGAACGCCAGCTTCTTTCTCTCTTCTAACAGATTCGTATATAGCATTAAAGTTAGGTATATAGCCACCAGCTTTTCCGCCTTGTGCTTTTTTTGCTTTCGTTAGCTCGGTCATCCAAACAGAATTACTTTCAGTATTAAATATCTTATTGACCATCGAAGATGCGGCTTTTTTATTTAAAGTCCTCTTCGCGTCGGCTTTTAACGTATCGGGATCAAAGTCAAAATATTTCTTGAATAAGCTATCTGGTCTGCCACTTTCTTCGAAATCCCAGACTTGTTGCTGGTCGGCTCCTAACGCAGCCTCAAAAGCTGGAGCGCTCACTTTACCTCCTCTTCCTTGAGCTGTTAAAGCGTTAACCGCTGTCTCGAATATATTACCTTCCGCACTAACAGAAAATAAGGGCTTACCTGAGCCGCTTATTTTTACAGACATAGCGTCTTCTCCTAACCCTAATCTTTTGCGAGCCCAACTGTTAGTTAAACGTTCCATAGGTAAAGCAAACTTTTTCCTTAACTCTTTACTAAACCAAGCGTCTTGCTTATCATCTGACAGCTCTTGACCTACAGATCTAAATTGAACATTTTTAAAACCTATTCTACCCGGAGCCCCTCCTTGACCCGGAGTTATACCTTTAAATTTTGATATTTTACTAACAGGAGATTCAACGTAACCCCTATCAGAACTCGTACCATATAAACCAAGTAAACCAAATTTCTTCCTAGCATCATATATTCTAAGTGGCCCGCCTTTTGCTCCTGATCTTTTATCTAAATTAACTAAATCTCCTTGCCCAGTAACTAAATCCCCCTTCTTGGAAACAATTTTTGATTTATCTAATAAAGCCTTTCCTTCTTGTCGCGCTTTATTAAGGTCCTCCACTGACAAACCTAGGTCCGATCTTCCAGCCTGAAGCACGTTCGCAGACATTTTTCCGCTTGCTATATCTGTTCTTATTTTCTTAAGCAGGTCATCTCCGGTACCTTTGAAGTTTTTAACAAAAGGACCTAACGATACGCCAGCAAAATTAGGTACGAATCCCCCACTTAAAGCAGACATGTACTCCTTGTAAGCTTCTGTATTCTTAGGGGGAACTACAAAAGTAGCTTTCTTACCCATAGAATTTCTAGTGTTTATTATATCCTCATGCCCGTTAACAGTAGAAGTAAACGAACCCCCCATACCATCATGTATGTTTTGTTTTCTTACTTTAGGGTTTCTAATTTGAGAATTTGAATACCCTGAAGCCATCATCCCTGCGACCTCATCAGCAAAATTAGGCGCGTAGCCTGCAGCTTTACCAAATTTAGGTCTTCTGCTACCAGCATAGGCTCCGAACTCTGCGTCAAAACCAACCCCAGATCCAGATAAACCTTGAGCTAATCTTTGTGACATTCTGAGCTGCTCTTCCAGAGCGTCGGTATTCTTGCTTATTTGACTAAATATTTCTTTATGTGCGTCTTCAACACTTATTGCTCCAGATTTTATTTTATTTAGTAGGTCCGGGTTCTCCTCAAGGACATTAAAAATTTGTTTCTGTAGGTTGAGTTGAGTTTGAAAATTCTTATTAAGTCCCGTTAGAGTTTTAAAGGCATCCGCTGCAAACTTACCTAACTGAGAAAATGTTTTAAATAGAGTAAAGCCTATAATAAGCAACCCGGGACCAGATATAAATTGACCTATTCCTTCAAAAATACTTTTAGCTATAGCTCCACCTATTTTCCCTCCATCTGTCTGACCTAATTTTTCAAAACCCTCAACTACACCAAACAGCCTTTCTAAACTTGGGGCAAAAGTTAACTGACCCAGTTCGGCTGCTCCTTCTTTAAAAGTATTGACTGTTCTTTGGAACTGAGCAGATAAAGTTTTATTCAATTCTTCATTTCTTCTTATAGCTTGATCACTTGACCCAAGAGATATATCTAAAGCTCTGCTGTATATACCAGTTTCTTTACTTAAGTCGCTCATTGCAGCTTTAAGTATATTAACTTGAAACACACCACCAACAAGTTCTGATATTTGAGACCTTTGAGAGGAACTTAAATTATCAAATTGTCTTGCTAAGTTACTTAATACTTTAATAGCAGGTAGAACCTCTCCTTCTACATCTCTAACTGCTATACCTAAGTTCTCTAATTCTTGTATGACTCTAGGCCTTTGTATTCTTGTAAAAATTGTTTTAAAACTGTTTCCTATTACAGCTCCACCTCTGGCTGTCTTTTGTTGTACAGTTGTGACAATAGCTAAGAGCTGATCTAAACTAACCCCGGCCCCTTGAGCTGATGAGCCCACACGACCAAGAGCTTTAGCTAAATCGTCAGAACTAACAGCAAAGGCAGCGTCAACGTTAGCTAGCTTGTTGATTATAGTCGTGCTATCTAATCCAGCCTTGTTAAAAGTGTTTATAGCCGCAGTTAAGGAGTTCACAGCTTCAGCTGCACCCATACCAGATAACCTAGCTAATATAAGGGCATCTTTTGTTCTCTTTAGAGTCTCTGCTGTACCTAGACCTTGCCTTGCTAGCTCTGCTGCTGCTTCAGCTGCTACTTGAAAGCTTTGTCCTGTTTGGGATGCTATTTGAAACAAGTCTGAGCCGAACTTTTTTAAGTTGGAGGAGGTAGCTTGGAGTATAACATTTATATCTTGGAGGCTTTTCTCTACTTCTATGGCAGCTTTTACTGTGGCTGTAAGCGCTTTCCTTACCGCTAGAATTGCTCCAGCAGAAGCTCCGAATGCTAAAACACGCGCATTAGATGCGTCGAGAGACTTCTCAAACTCACCTAATTGACCATTTATTCTACCAAGGGGACGAAAACCCTTGGCGTTTAACACTAGATCGATATTAATTTTACTGCTAGCCATAGTACCTTAAACCGTAATTTTTATTAATTACACTAAAATAACTTACTATAACCCGTGCATGTCCATTAATTCTTCAAAACTTATCTCGTCCTTTTCTTGGGCTAATTTATTCAAATCAACCACTTCATTGTCTTCGTTCTCTAAAGATTTAAGTTCGTTTTTGCTTGCCCCAACTATAGATGTTCCTCCTGCGTCTCCTTGTTGAGACAAGCCATCTTTTACTTGCTTTGTCTTATCTTGTAGCTCGTACCATTCGGATAGTTTTTTAGGGTTATCGTAATATTCATCCGGAGCTGGTTTCGAACTAGTTATTAAAGACCTTATATACTTAGCTGAATTAAGCAAAGAGGTCTGAAAATTAGTTAATTCTACTATAGGCTTAGCAAAAAAAGCATATGCATTATCACCACATAAAGAAAAAACATTCATAAAAAAAGGACAAACAGCTATTAATTTCATTTGTTCGTCCCTAAAATCTGCATGTATATCAGCAAACTTATTCATTAATTCAGTTAATTCTTCTGTTTCTATTATATCAAACTCTTCATCTGTATATAGTAATTCTTTTAATTGTCTATCTTTATAAAAAGCTTTTTGAACCATGAATTCATTTACTTTTTTTGAAGCAAACCCCTCTGCAGTTAGCCCCATGTTTTCGGTTCTTTCGTGAGATAAGAGATATACTTTTTCCTTAATAGGTTTGATTTCTCTCTCTAATGAAGTTAATTGAGATTTAATTATTAATTTTCTTTTAGTACTTTCTAAGGTTTTGAGATTTTCCCTAGATTCTTTAAGGTCTTTTTCTTTTTCTTCGCTCCATAGGTCCTGCTCTATCATGAATTTAAGACCTTCTTTTTCTGTTTTAAGCCCTCTTTCTTGAGCTATAAACAGATAATCATCATACTCCCTGTCTGTTATTCCCGCGTCTAATTCATCAAGATGTTTAAGAAAGACCTTTTGTTTGAACTCACCTACTCTAGCTTCGGAGTAACCAAATATTATATCTCTGTATAGTTTTTTGCACTCGGAATAAGAATTTTTAATCTCATCCTTCATCTACCTTCGGCTCTTCATCTGGGGCTGGCTCTTCTTTAAGTTCCTCTTTAGGCTCCTCTTTAGATTCTGGAATTTCTATATCTAAACCAGCTAACTCTTTTATTTTCTCGTCGTAAACTTCCTGCAGAGACTCATCTTTTCTTACTTCTTCTTTAATAAAGTCTAAAGACTCATCGACTCTTTTGAAATCTTCGTAAGTTTTTGCGTTCCCTCCATTCCAAGCAGCTAATATATAGCTAGCTCTTTCTATTAAGTTAGCGCCGAACTCGTTATCTGTCTCAGCAATCATTTCTTCTATTTCTTCGTAGAATTTAGCTTTGTCGTCAAAAGATTTGCCTTCGAAGAAGGGTAAAAATTCATCTATGCCCTTTTGTTCGTTTTTAGTCCTTATAAAAGTAAGAAAGAACAGCCACCACATATTTGTTCTCCTAGCTGCTCTAGCTTCAGCTGTGTGCTCATACAAACTCTCAGCAACTACTTCGTACTTTTCGAGCTGGGCTTTAAGCTCCTCTGTCTCTTCTACTATTTTACTTAGTTTTTCCTGCCTTTCTTCCAGAGTCATCGTGTCGTCTTCTTGAAGATTAAGCTGCACAACTTGGAACTCTCTTTCTTTGAGCATTAATTCATTATACTTCCTTCCAAAATCCTCTTGCTCGTCTTTGCTAAGTCCGCCTCCGTCATTTTTATATCTTTTAGCTATCATAGCGCGAGTCAACATACCCTGCTTGACCCCTTTCGAGATCTCGACAGAATAAAATAGATTGCACTCGTCGTACATTTTTCTAGTAGGTCTTTTGAGATATACATGAACATTCTCTACGACGTCCTTCTTTTTTTTGATAATGACTTCTTGACCATCTTCTTCTCTTTTTTCTTCTACTTCTACTTGGGTCTTCCTTTTTAGCGGAAATGAGTATAGCCATTTCTTTGTATTGATTGGGGGTTTTTCTTTATCTTCGGGCATGTTATTTTTCCTTTAAAGTTACGGTAACAAATTCTAAAGCTTTGTCTATTTCTCTAGCTGCGTCATTACCAGCGTCTAGAATTTTTTTTCTTGTTTGGGTAAAGCGATCTTCTGTGAAGTAATCTAGATCATCAATTACGCTAATATCATCAAGAGAGCTTTTTTTGATTCTGTCTTTGTAGACTTGATGCTCTCTTAGTAGATCTTCGGTGATTTCGAAGTATTTTTTATATAGATTAACTATATTCCTGTGGACTTGGAAAGATATGATATCTTTAAGTTCTGTTTTTTCCTCACTCATAAACCTTTTACCTCAAGGAGTTATAAAAATTTTTTTAAAAAAACCAAAAAAAATCCCCACTCAAAGAGCGGGGATCTAAAAGAAAAAGACGATTTGTTTCGGCGATTAAAACTTAGATGGATGCCAAAAAGAAACCAGCAGAAGAGCTAGCGCTAGAGTAACCATACAAGCCAGAATCAACCTGAACAGCATAATCAAGAGTAATTGATTTGTTCGCTCCTATGCTAGAAGAAATTGAGTGGCCTTCTACCTTAGCGTTCTTAAATCTCAAGTTAATTCCGTTAACGCCCTGACTGGCTTTGTTGCAGTGAATGTCTATATCAAATCCGGGATCTGGGGCTTGAGTGCTGTCATCTCCAACTATGTCGGATAAGTTACTCGCAGCCTGATCAGAAACTATAGCTTCGATAGACATTGTGGCTTGAATTGGGAACGTAATCACACGAGCGAATTCGTATCTATCTCCCATTCTCTGAATTGATTCACGAGGAATATCTACAGAAACAGTAAAGCTTTGTACGTGTATTCCCTCAAAACCCATCACAGGCAAATCATCATCTGAATCTGAAAGTCCAGCAGTTGTGGTTGGAGCAGATCTAAAAGTTACGTTACCGGGTCTTAAAACAACTGGATTATTAGAAGTCTCAGGGGCAACAACTGTACCAACGTCTGCTACTTTCATTTCAGTAGACTCAAGGTTAACGGTGGAACTAGGTACGTCTCCAACTGCGCCAGTCCAAGAATAAGATGTAATAAAACCGTTAGGAACGATAATACCTTTGTTAGAATGAGCTGAGCTATTGTTATAATCAATACCTTCGTTAGCTAAACCTACTTTAAAGTCTTGTTGGTATTTATTGCTGTCGGTATTATTAAGATCCTTCATGAATCCAAAGCTAGCCCCATTTGCTCCGTTACCTAAAAGTGACGTTTCGTTTGTGGTGCCAGCTAAATGGTAAGTAAAGTCCATCGATACAGTAGGAACCTCGGTGATAACCCTTTCTATCTGTCCTAATTGACCATATTGGTTAACGTCAGTTCTTGGTACCGTGAAACTATAGTTTACGCTCTGAACTCTTTGAATATTGGTACTACCAGCGAAAAGAGCTTCACTCTGGTAAATGACCCTCTTTCTAAAGCCAGCCGTATTCTTATCTTTTTTTGTATCTGCTACTAAAATTGCCATAATGTAAAAATCTCCTTATTCTTTAGTCTAATTACATCTCTAAACGTTTATAGAGAAATATTTTCTGGGTCGCATTTACTCCCTTGGATAGCGGTAGCTATGCAACTCAAAATCCACGAACGCCGAAAAAACATTTGGGTTTAAATTTTCAAAATCTCCCCTATTTGCAACGTTTTTCGAAACCGTTACCCTGTCTATAAAACAAAAATCTCCTGTAGCCGAACCTGTATAATTATAATTTACACCTGTAAAGGCTCCAAGTGCATTTAAATTTAAATTAGACTGCTCTATTATTGGCATGTTCGTTCTTACTGTATCTTTTAAAATACCACATGCAGCATCTAAAGAAAACATAGAATCACCTAATACTATAGCTCTAGCATTTATTACTGTATCGTCCATTCCGCCAAAAGCAAACTCTTCGTTTCTCCCACCATTATCTTTTATAAAAATAGCTGGGTAAGTCTGTGTACTTGAATCAACTCCTGTGGTTACGTTAATGTCACTTGTTCTCGGGTTTAATGTCAGTTTAGTCTCAAAAAGCAACTGTTCTTCTGGCATGCTTGTTAAGAAAACATTGAAATCTTTTATTGAATAGTCTCCGCTTATTGTTTTGCCAGCCATCGGGTCTGTATCTCCAGTAAAATAAAGCTGACCCTGCATGTAGTTTATTGAATCAAAACCGCTGTTCCCTACAAAAAGAGGTCCGTCTCCGTCAACATAAATACCTGACATTACTGTAGGAGTTGAGGAGCCTGTCACGCTAACGTCAGATACCATTTGTTTAAAAGGAGCAGAATAAACATGATAATCTTTAAACAAACTATCTATTTTAAAAAAGTTACTTTTAGTATTTGTATATGCGTCGCCTTTTTGTGTGACTTTATGATCTACAAACATCAAAAGACTACTCATTACTTTATTTTCAAATTGTACTTTCATTAGCCTTCTAATCTCCTTCTGTAGTTAGTAAGTATTTCAGTTATATATGGAGTTGTCTTAAAAATTCCAGAATTTGCAGACTTTTTAACTTGTAAAGCTTTTCCTGATCTAGATTTTTTTGATTCTTTTCCATCTCCAAATTTAAAATACATATAGTTGCTGTATCCAGATATACCTTTTTCTATACCTTCCACCCAACTATTACCACTCTCCCAAGGCATTCTAGACACTAAGTCAAAAGTAGAAAATGTAGGAAAGCTTAACTCGTACCTATAACCAATAATCACACCTTTGGCTCCTCTTCTCTTTTTTTGTCTACTTGTTAAATTTAAATTAGATTTTAAAACCTCTCTAACAGGGGCTAAAGGATCAGAAGTTTTATTAAAACCAATAAAAGAAAATAAGTTTCCTTCTCCGCTTAAAGTATTAGATATGTTAGGCGCTTCTGGCCCTTGAGCTATCTCTTTAGATACTGGGTGCGAATCGAACTCCCTTAAAGCTACTCCTTTTATTCCAGCCACTCTCCTCTTTATTATTAGATCAGCTTGAGAAGCTACAGCAGCAGAGTTTCTAACGGTTTTCTCTAGAAAATCTTTTTTTAAAAATTGCTTTAAGGTGACTACAGCCATTATTTTGTAGCCTCCAATCTGTATACATAAAACTTGCTATCTAAGAAACTTTTATTGGCGTCTTCAGAAATAATTTTAAATGATTTATTATCAAAAGTAATTTTTTCAGTCTTGCCTTTGTTGATATAGTTTTTAGCTCCTTCTTGAACTTTTATATAAACATTTCCTAAAGATATATTCTGAGGTATATCAGCTAACCTTTCTGTCTCTTGGTTCATGTCGTACCTTATGGTAGCACTGAAGATTCCAGAGACCGGCTCGTAACTATAGTTGACAGAGCTAGCAGGATCGCCATACCCGAATAGAGATGCGGTGTTAACTTGAGAAATTACCTTGCGGGGCTCTTTATGAATAACTATCTCTCTTTTGAAAGTGTCAAATATGTCAGTAAAGATTCCGGTTAGTTTTTGTTTCTCTGTATCTGATATAAGACTAGGCATTAGTTTCTAAATACTTCAGTTCTAGTATAAGTGACATCCCCCTTGAATGAGCCTTTAGTAGTATCATCACCAACGACTTGCCTCGGTTGAAGCCTAGATCTTCTATAATCACTAATAAGATCCTTCATTTCTTGGTACTCTTGTTTCTTAAGAGTAGTTAAAGATCTAACAACTTCATTTTTATTAATTTTTCT
>CEOU01025542.1_pt1 | contig 25782 bp, 35 predicted proteins | sample 530731 | NCBI WGS metagenome assembly CEOU01 (sample SAMEA2620894, study PRJEB7988) | marine metagenome | isolation source: saline water (ENVO:00002010), including
GATCATTTGTTCGTTGACGTTGTATATCTTCATAGGAGTTTCCCCAAAAGTGTGAGTATAAGAGCTACACTAGCACCAGCACCAAAGGTCAGAGCATATTTCAATGCTTTAACTTGAGAGGCTTTGATCTCTGCTTTGACCTCTTTGAGAGCTTGTGCTTTCAAAGTTTCTTTTGTTTTGATCGTTTGCTTAGCTTGTTCATAAGCTAATTTCTCATCTAAATATTCACCATCTTTGAACGATGGTATTGAGGATAAAGAAAGATCCGTTGCATGTTCTGCAAAATCTTTGACACCTTGCGCTACCTTACGGACTTCTCTTTTAATACCTCTTCTAGCGTCCCTGTATTTTTTGTCTTTTTTAGCTGTCTTTTTTATGTATAGCGCAGCTACTTCTTCAAACTCTTCTCTGGTAGCAATTCTCCATATTGCTCTTTCAAGCTGCACAGTTTTAGTGTACGGCATGTTGTAGTTGAGCTTTTCCGTTGGGTTTGTTTCATCAACGGGGGCATCGCGTCTTATATAGCCTCGATAAAACAAGTCACGCAAACGTGCAGTTATATCACTGGCACTGTTGCCGTATTTGTCGAGGCGAATAGGGCGTATACCTGATGGCATCTCACCACTTGCTTCGATGCAGCCAAGCATAAAAGCTACATCTTTTACTGTGCCACTGTGCGAGGTACTGCATTCGTACAATGCTCTGTACATTACATACAGTTGAGTGTATGGATTGTTAGGACGAGGAGCTAAGTCCTCTTCGTTTTTGTACCAGTTTGATTCCTTTCTTTCCAAGTGCATACTTTCCTCCTGAAAGTTATGAATGAATTACTGGGTTTTGACCCACATGAATTTACGATAGGGAAAGCTGGTAGTCTTGACGAACTTTAGCTCCTCTTTCGGTAACGCTTTCTTAGCAAAGAATAAGAAGATAGATACGATAGCACCAGCCACAAGGCCAGCCATCATACCTGAGAATGTACCCAAGAAAATCCACACAAAGAAGAATGTGATGATGACATCAAGGGCGATGTCGAATTTAACTACTCGTTTCAGATTGAACTTCAACAGTAGAAAGATCATACCAATTGCTGCGATTGTACCTGCTAGAAACATTTTTACTCCTCCTAGAGTTCTGCATTAAATGAACATTCATTGTTTTCTTTCACGCACTTTAATATTTTGTTACCAAGCTCAAGTCGTGCGTACCATTCAAGAAGCTTGTTTGTTTCTTCTTTCGATATATTTAGAGTGTCTTCTAAAAGTTCTTTGTTATACATTTCTCTTTCATTAAAGAACTTGTCGAGTTTTGCTTTCATACCACCAAGTTCTTTTAAGCACGTATCAATACCGCTTTGGATTTTTGGTAGATCGTCTTCTTGAAAGTAGTAATTTAAGTAAGGAGTTTCTCCTTTTACGCCAAAAAAGTTTGCATCGTTACTGGGTTGCACGCCAAACCAAAACTTTCCTTCGATGTCTCCATCATAGTATCTACCCATTTTTATACCTCCAATTTTAATTGTTCCATTACACCTCGTCTTACAAAGTGCGTATCAAAGTCACTCCAATCACTTGCTATCTCGCACGCCACTGCTGCTTCCACATCAGCTTTTGTGTTACCTAGCCATGCATTACATATGTCTACAATGTAGTCAGGCATGTAATCCATGTACTCAAGCATTGGATCACCATCACGATCAATGAATCCTGTCCGATCATTGGTGTAGTTGTAGTAAAAGAATCTGTGCTTTATTGATTTGCTAGTGGCACGTTTGTCTCCAATGTGCTGACACAAGTTTCGTATTGCTGTTGCTGGATCAATGTCGCTCATCATAACCTCCAAGCATAGTCATAAGTTCAGTGCGTAGGATGGCACGCACAGTTTCTACTCCCTCATCCGACTCAAAGAACAGCTTAACGATATCTCTCATATCTAATGTCTCACCATTTTCAGTCTTGATTTGGATAGTAATTTCTTGTTTCATATAGCCTCCAGTAAAAGGACCCGTCTGACAGGTAGAGATATAAGTATAGGAGTTATTACCAATTTATCACTCATATCTAAGGAGCCTACTGCCAGACGGGATAACTTCTACGCTGCGTCTTTACCAGCCATGCGCTCACGTATCCTGTCCATCAAGTTTTGTTCAGCGTTGGACTCGCGTAAGTTGGTAGCAATGGTATCCATCTGGTTCAATGCATCAGTCCAGCTGCATGTCTCAAAGGCAGATACCCAATCGTCATACACAGCACCTGTCTCTTCATCAATCTTCTCAACCTTGACTCGCTGCCCGAACAATACCAACGGCTCGATGTCACCAAGGTAATCACATTCCTCACACAATACAGAGTGCATAGCTGCCATATCTGCAAAGTCGGATAGGATGACATCGGGGATACGATCACGAGACACATAGGATTCGCATCGTTCTTCTGCAACGTCTTGTGCAAAGTCGATGCCTGTTGTACCTCGTACCTCTTCTTCCTGGTCTTGCTTGGTCTGAGCGATGCCTTGCGCTCTCGCCAACCAGCAAGCTTTGTTCATCACTCGCTGTGTGAAGCTGAGTAGTGCTTCTGGTTTGGGGCCAACGTAAGGACCAGTGGCTTCGTTTGCACCTCTGCGTGCATCACGGAAAGCATTGAATGCCACTGCAATCTTCATTGGCACTACGTCATCGGGTGCATACTGCAAGATGGTATCAGCCAGTAATGCATCGTTGGTATAGCTGTTCTGAACATCTCTCTTCTCAGATATTTGGTTCAGTGCTGCTAGTAAAAACGTACAAGTATCTTTGGTCATAGGTGGTTTACTCCATTAGTATCAATATTCACAAGGGCATCAAACTCTACCCTTGCATCTTCACGCATCAATAGTTCATCGATGCTTACACACACAGGATCATCTTCTACAAGATCATCCCAGCTAGTTCTTAACTCAAGATTCAAAATCTTTACCACTACACACTCTCCTTCTGTGCTTGTATCTCCGTTTCATGGAAGCCCCAACCTTTCATAACTCTATCGAGGCAGTTAAATGCAAACATTGATTCACGTTTACATATGCTGGCAACACTGTGGTAGTAGCTGCCTTGGCTCTTGTCTAAATCTTCTGAGCAATAGTTTTCTTCGCCTAGCTTGTAATACTTTTCAGCTTTGGCTTTCTTTGCTTTACCAAGACGTTCAAGCTCTGCAACATTGCCTTCTTTGGCAAGCAAGCTGCATTTGTCTTTGAACTCCTCGTAGAAGATTTGGATTCTTGTTGCTTTTGGTTTCTCTCCGAACAATGGACTGAGAGTTGTTATGATGGCTCGATCAACCATTTGCTTCTCCTGTATCTGTAGCACGTTCAACGTACTCCCCTTTCTGGAAGTCATAGTCCTTGCTGAAGAAGTCTATTTGTCCCTCAAGCTCTTTGATTTTTTGTCTCAAAGTGACGCTACCTTTTGCGTCATGGCATATTTTTGCCGTCTTCAGGAAGCCCATCACATCCAATATGGCTTGGTGGTATCCTGCTTCTCTGCTTAGTGCAAGCAAGAGGTCATCTTGTAGCCCTTGGTACTCTTTCATTTTTTCGATTTGATCACTCATTCTTTTGCTCCTAGTAATTAATATTCTGAGTTGCTTGCAATTTAGCGTCTATACGCTCTCGTATTTCTGCCAAGCGTTCATCGCTCAAATCTAATACTTGAGCTATGATAGAAGTGGTTAGTGGGCCATGTTTGGGATGAATGCAATCGGTTGGGTGGTCTAAAGCGAACTCTGCTATTTGTAGGATTTCGAGTTCTATCATTTGATCTTTTGTCATTTACTGCTCCTTACATATAAAACAATTGATGTAAAAGACACACCAAACTTCAGCCGAGAAACGTTCATCAGTGGTTCAGTGTCCCGTTGTTGTGTGTCTTATTTGGTGCTGTGTGTCTGGATGTGTGCCACATGTGTGCCAGCTTTTTCTTAGTAAAATCAACTGTGTGCCATGTGTGTCTACTTTTTCTTTGGTTTTCGTTTTTCTAAAAAACTTTGTAAAAACAGGTCCTTTGAAACAAAAAACCACCTGTATATACCAACCAACAAACAAAAAACCTGACACACACGACACACATTTTACAAAGTGCATAGGAATCAAAGGGTTATGTGATTTGTAGTTGGCACACACGGGTGGCACACACTTGGCACACATGGCACACGGAGGCGCACGCTCGGCAGCGTGGGGCTGTGGTCCATAGGCACGCACATCCTGCCCCCTCCCCCGTAAAAAGGGGCTTAGCGCCCCCCGTCTACGTAGTTAGAAGCATCGACATAAGCCGATATATTAGTGGAATCTTCGATCTCATCGAGAGAGTCATCAATGTCCCATAGCAGCACACCGATTAAGCCCAGTAGTACGTCGCCTGGGTTCTCTTTGGCGTATTGCCACGCTGATTGTGCGTATGGCTTGGCCTTAGTTGCAGCCACAGTTGCTGCTGCCTTGACCTTTGGTCCATACTTCTTTATCACTTCGTCAACTTTGTTGCTTTGGTTCTCTGTTTCTTTAGCCATTCTCTAGGTTCTCCTTTATTACCACGAATGTAACGACCATTGATGTGACTGTTCCTGCTGTAGCTATCAAGCAGAAGAACAGTGCTAGTATTGGTGACGTACTCCACCACACCTTACCTACCGTGATTATCATCATTAAGCTAACCACTGTAGAGGTAATGAATGGTAGCGCCACCGCTAAGAACTCTTTCGTAAAATCTTGCATTGTCATCTCCATAAAAATTGTAAGTTCACTACACACACTAAACTTCAGCCGAGAAACGTTTATCAGTTAGTCGGTGAAGTTGAATCGCACGCACATCCTCCCCCCAACCCCGAACGGTTGGCCTACTCGGGATGAGTAGACCTTGGGAACAACGTCCAGCGGCAGTAAGCCATGCAGCACTTTCGCATGGCTTCGCCCATTTCTACGTCACGACCTAGATGACCTTGGTATAACGCATACCATTCACCGTCCATCTTTAGTAATTTCATTTGAACCTCCTTGGCCCCTCAAGCGAGGGACCGTGTTAGTGGGTTGATGTTAGGAAGCTGCCTTCTTAGCGGAGTCTGGCTTCCATGTGTTACGCTTAGCGTAGAGTTTGCCTTGCTTAGAAACGCAGATGTCTACGTTGAACCACTCTTCGCCTTCTGCCTTAGCGTCTTGCAGCTGCTTGATCAGAGTGTCGATCTTGATGCCGAGCTTCTGCTTGATCCACGAGGGTCCCTTTGCGCTGACTGCGTTGACGACCATTCCATCTACGAACTCTACTTCTTTCTTATCTGCCATATCTGGCTCCTTATCAGTTACGAGCGAACTTGCTCACAACAAACACCATACTTAGAACGAGGGACGAGTTCTTAGGGGGTTACTGTGCGACAAGGTTCCAGTTGGCGACGCGATACAAGGTTCCACAACTGTAGAAATCGGGGAACGGTGTAGCGGATGGCAGAAGGGGGAGATGATGTCTCAGCGATTCAGAATAAATTTTCAAATTTTTTTCTGCAAAATTTTTCCTAGACCCTTGTGCATAATAGGTTCTTGTGTATAAGATGCGCTGATGAGCGAAGTGGAGAACCCCTTATCCGCTGATTTGGCAGAAATGCCTCATGCTGAGTTTGAATCTCATGTTCCTTACATGGGCCTACAGCTTGGCGAGTTGACCGTGCAGCAGGAACGGCTGGTGCTAATGATTAGCAGTGGCATGACAGTGGCTGCAGCAGGTAGATCAGCAGGGTATGGCACGTACACCGCTGCGCTCAATGCATCAAAGTTACCGAAAGTAGCTAAAGCACTAGAGTATTTTCGGGAACAAATGCGAGAAGAAGTCAGATTTAGTCGCAACAACGCACACCAGATGTATATGGAGGCATATACTGCGGCAGCGAATGCAACAGAGATGAAGAACACAGTAGATTCTTTGGTCAAGTTGCACGGGCTAGGAGAGCCAGATAATGCTACGCAGGTGAACATTAGCATTAATACGACTGCTAAGCAGTTGGAGCGACTGACTGATGAGGAATTACTGGAGATTGCAGGGAGAGAAACTGCGTATCTGGAGCCTAAGTGATTAAAAAGCAGTGCAACGTTTGCACCAATTTTCACGTAGAAACTCTGTTTAGTGGCACAGATGGCGTTTGCGTCTACTGTAAAGCTGATCGAACAGAGTCACTTCCTGCACCAGCACCCACTCAAACAGAAGAAATAACAGAGGAGCTAAGTGTTGAAGACAAAGCAAGAAAAGAACTCGCACTCCGAATCCTTACTCGCAAGAGGCTACTCCCGTTTGTCGAGCGTTTTAACGCAGATTATCAAGCAGGGTGGGTTCATAAAGATATTTGCAGACGCTTGGAACAATTCAGTCGGGATGTGGTGGCGAAAAAGTCTCCAAGGCTTATGCTCTTTATGCCGCCTCGTCATGGAAAAAGTACGCTTGCATCTGTCTCCTTCCCAGCTTGGCACTTGGGCAGGAATCCTGAACACGAATTTATCTCGTGTTCGTACTCAGGCTCGTTGGCTATGGGATTCAGTCGTAAAGTTCGTCAACTATTGCGTGAGCCAACTTACAAAACAGCGTTTCAAACACGCCTTGACCCAGATTCGCAGTCGGCTGAAGCGTGGCTGACTACAGGCGGTGGCGGCTATGTGGCTGCAGGTGTTGGCGGTGGTATCACAGGTAAAGGAGCGCACGTTCTCGTTATTGACGATCCTATTAAGAACCGTGAGGACAGTGAGTCGGAGAATAATAGATCAGCTAACTGGGATTGGTACACTTCCACAGCCTATACCCGATTGGCTCCTGGTGGGGGCATTCTGGTCATACTTACTCGTTGGCATGACGATGACTTGGCTGGGCGATTGCTTAAAGCGTCTGATGAGGGCGGTGACGTTTGGGAAGTTGTACGCTACCCTGCCATCGCAGAAGAGAAAGAAGAATATCGTGATCATGGAGAAGCACTCCACCCAGAAAGATACAGCTTAGAAGCTCTGAGCCAGATTCGCAGTGCAGTGGGGCCTCGTGATTGGTCTGCGCTGTATCAGCAGAACCCAGTATCAGATGATGGCGAATACTTCACTCGTGAGATGATTCAGTATTATGATATGGACGAAATTGACCTAGATGCTATGCGCTACTACTGCGCTTGGGATCTGGCGATAGGAAAACGTGACCGCAACGACTATACCGTAGGCATGGTCATAGGAGTCAATGACATGGACGAACTCTTTGTTATTGATGCGGTGCGTGGTAGATTTGACGGTTTCGAGATCGTAGAGCGCATACTTGACCTCTATGAAGAATGGAAACCTTCAATGGTGGGCATTGAGAAAGGACACATTGAAATGGCATTAGGTCCGTTTTTGGAGAAACGGATACGGGAGAGAGGATTATACGAGATATATATCAAGGACTTGAAGACAGGTAGAAGAGACAAAGAAGCTAGGGCAAGAGCAATACAGGGACGGATGCAACAAGGAATGGTGTATTTCCCTAAAGATGCGATCTTCACAGGACCGCTAGTTGCAGAGCTATTGCGTTTCCCAAGCGGCATACATGATGACCAAGTAGACGCATTGGCGTGGCTGGGTCTGATGATGACTGAATTTTCTAGCTATCAAGCCCCTGTAATTCATACACCCAGTTGGCGTGACAGGTTAAATTACATAATGAAGCCTGAACGAACCAAGTCATCGATGAGTGCATAACAATGGCTTTTAAAATAGCAAAGTCACCTGATGAGTATTTAGAGTTTGTTAATAAATACCACACAGACACAGTTGCTCAGAAAAAAGTTCGTAGAAATGAAGACGGCACTCCTACAACAGCTATGGCAACAGGCATAGAAGTAGACGGGTATATTGCCACTGTTCCTGCTTACAACAGGGACACAGGACAAGTAATTACAGATCGTGCTAAGTTAAAAGAAATGTACGAGCCAAAAATTAGATCAGGCGAAATAGCTGTAGTCCCAGTAAAATTTTCTGGGGCAAGAGATAAGCACCCTGCAAATTTATGGCCTCAACTTAACAAGCAAAAGAATGCACAGTTGTATGATCCAGCAAAAGCACTAAAAGCAGTTAAATATGATTTTGTAAAAAAACTGGGTGATGTCCCGTTAAAGTGAGTGCATAACAATGGCGCAGATTAAAAGTAGAAATGTTTCTCCAGCAGAAGAGCAAGAGATTGCAACAACGCAATGGAGTCGATACACCAGAGCAAGAGACAATGGGCATCTCGATTACATTGAGATGGCAAAACGATGCGATGCTTTCTATAGAGGCGATCAATGGGACGAACAGGATATAGCGAACCTTGAAGCAGAGGGCCGACCTGCATTAACAATTAATACTATCTTACCTACTATCAACACCGTCTTAGGTGAGCAAGCCACTCGTAGGGCCGACATTAAGTTTAAGCCCAGAAGGGGCGGTGACAATGAGATTGCGATAACACTCAATAAATTGTTTATGCAGATTGCTGATAACAACAAGTTGGATTGGGTGGAGCAGCAGGTATTCAGTGACGGCCTGATTATGGACGGGCGTGGGTACTTTGATGTGCGTATGGATTTCAGTGATCACGTTGAAGGTGAGATACGCATCACCGCAAAAGACCCCCTTGATATATTGATTGACCCTGATGCCAAAGACTCTGACCCGACAACTTGGAATGAGTTTTTTGAAACTCGTTGGATGACGCTTGACGAGATACAAGAGCTATACGGCAAAGACAAGGCAGAGAAGATCCGTTTTGTCGCTGAGAACGGCAACAGTTATGGGCGTGACAGTATTGAGTATGAAGAAACTCGATTCGGTGATCTTGACCCGACTGATGACTACTTTGGGTCAGGCGTGCCAAGTGAAGATGACTATAGAAATGTGCGCTCCGTTAGAGTCATAGAACGGCAATACAAAAAGCTACAGCGTGTTGATTGTTTTGTTGACCCAAACACAGGGGACCAAAGGGACGTACCTGAAGCATGGGGCGATAGAAAGACTAAACAGTTTGCAAAAAAATACGGATTAAACGTTATTTCTAAAGTTAAGCGCAAGGTCCGTTGGACAGTGACCGCTGACAGAGTGGTGCTGCATGATGACTTCTCTCCTTACAACGACTTTACGATTGTGCCTTTCTTTGCGTATTTCCGTAGGGGCCGTCCGTTTGGCATGGTGCGTAACTTACTGTCACCACAAGAACAACTTAATAAGATTGCCAGCCAAGAACTACATATTGTTAACACCACTGCAAATAGCGGCTGGATGGTAGAAAGTGGCTCATTGGTTGGTATGCAAGCAGATGACCTTGAGGAGCATGGTGCAGAAACAGGGCTGGTGCTGGAGTACAACCGTGGCTCTACCCCTCCTGTAAAAATCCAACCAAATCAAATACCTACGGGGCTAGACCGAATCGGGCAGAAAGCTGCTGCGAACATACAGACGATCTCTGGTATCAATGACTCTATGTTGGGATCAGACTCCGCTGAAGTCAGTGGCGTAGCGATCCAAGCAAAGCAGAATCGTGGAGTCATAATGATTCAGGTTCCGCTGGATAACTTGCGAAAGACTCGTCAGTATCTGGCAGAGCGTGTGCTTAATTTGTTACAGACCTTCTACACAGAAGAAAGAATTATCATGGTGACAAATGAAGACATGCCAATGGAGCCAAGAGAAGAAGTAGCAATTAACGTTGAAACTCCTGAAGGGCAGATTATAAATGACCTGACGCTAGGTGAGTATGACGTAATTGTATCGACTGCCCCTGCTCGTGACTCGTTTGATGAGGTGCAGTTTGCTGAAGCACTTAACCTACGGCAAGTGGGTGTGGCGATACCTGATGATGCGATTATTCAATATTCGCATCTTGCTAAGAAAGAAGAGTTGGCACAACGCATCCGTACAATGACGGGACAAGAACCGCCTACTGAAGAACAAGCGGAAGCAATGGCGATGCAACAAGAACTTGCTATGCAGCAGGTGCAGCTTGAGCTTGCTAAGATGGAGGCTGAAGTTCAGAAACTCCAATCAGATACAGCAGTTAATATGTCTAAGGTTCAGGATACGGCTCAAGTTCAACCGCAAATGAAGATAGCAGAGCTTCAAGCCAAGATGCAAATGAAGCAGGAAGAACTTGAACTGCGTAGACAATTATCAGCAGCAACGAATCAAGTTAGAACAAATCAACAAAACACCAGCGCAGCTGCACGTATTGCTGCTACAGCAATGCAGACGGCTGCAAAGAAATCAACGCAGACTGATATACCTAATATGCGTACCCCAGAAAATTTACCTAACTAAAGGACTATTCAATGAGTGAACAAGCTAAAGATACAACCGAAGAAACAATCAAGTATGAGACTATGCCTGGGGCTGATGCGATAGAAGCGCAAGAAGGTGATGATCTTGATATGAACTTTGCTTTTGGCGAAGAGACTGAAGAAGCTGAAGTAGAGGAAGAAACAGAAGCTGAAGTAGAGGAAGAAACAGAAGCTGAAGTAGAGGAAGAAACAGAAGAAGATGTTTCACATGAAACAGAAGAAGCTGTAGCAGAAGAGGTAGAAAAGAAAAAAGAAGAGCCTGAGAAAAAAGAAACGAAGTCTCCTATGATCCCTAAATCACGGCTTGATGAGGTGCTTGCACAGAACAAGGCGTTGAAGAAACGAATTGCACAAACAGAAGAGGCAGAGAAGGCCGCTGAAGAAGCTCCTGATGCTTATGATTTTGATGCAAAAGAAGATGAATACATGGATGCTGTGCTTGATGGTGATAAGGACAAAGCAAGAGCTATCCGTAAGGAGATTAGGCAAGCGCAACGTACTCAGATAGAAACAGAGTTAACAAAAGATATTGAATCTAAAGTAACTCGTAGTTCTACTGAAACAGCTATACGTGATGCGGCTTCTGCAATTGAAGAAGCTTTTCCTATATTTGACTCTAGTTCTCCTGAGTACAATAAAGAACTGACCGATGAAGTGAATAAATTTATGACAGGGTTTATTTCTGCAGGGCAGAATCCTGTAGAAGCACTGGAGGAAGCGACAACTTATGTTCTTCAGAAAAATAATATGATAGATTCTTCTACAGGTGCAGAAGTTCCTGTTTTGGGTCAGGCTAAAGAGCAGAAAAAACGCTCTCAGGTTAGTAAAAAACTAAAAGCAGCTGACTCTCAACCGCCTGAATTACCAGGAGAAAGCTCTGCAGCCAAGGGCGAGAAAGCGTTAGATGTGAATAATATGACACCTGAAGAGTTTGACGCTTTGCCCGAAGCGACTTTGAAAAGGCTTAGAGGAGATGTCTTGTAATGCCTAAAAAGAAAGACCCTAGGTTAGCACGGGCTGGTGTATCTGGTTATAACAAACCAAAACGCACACCAAATCACCCCACTAAATCCCACGTTGTTGTCGCAAAACAAGGCGACAAAGTAAAAACAATCCGATTTGGTCAGCAAGGGGTCCGTGGTGCTGGGAAAAATCCAAAATCAGCGAAAGATAAGGCTAGAAAGAGGTCATATTATGCACGACACAATGCACAAGATGCCAATCCTTCTAAATTATCTGCGCGATATTGGTCACACAAAGTAAAATGGTAGTAATATCAATAACTTAGGAGTAAAGAGCTATGGCATATAATAAATACGCAAAGAAAACAAAAGCTGCCTTCAAAAAAGCAGCCCAGAGGATAAAAAGAAAAAAGAGGACAACACCTAACCCAAGAGCAGCAGCTGCAAATGCAAAAAAGAAGAAGCCTACAAAGCGAATGGGGTATTAAGATGAAAAAGAAACCTGTTGGAATTGCTATGCCATCAGCGTCAACTATAGCTAAAATGAGGGCAGCTAGTAAAAAAAGAAAACAGCAAAGGCAAAAAGCTGCAGCTGGTGGTTCTGGTATGGCAGCTGGTATTGCTAAAACTAAAAGAACTATGGCTGGTCGTAAAAAGAAGGCTGGTTTATTTACTGGTGGGCCAGCTAAACCTAAAGCTAAACCCCGTAAAAATCGTCCTTTGGGTCGAATGCCTGTCCCTAAAAGGAGAAGCTAGTGCCAGCTAAGAAAAAACCTACTGCAAAGAAGCTAACGGCACGGCAAGAAGCTACTTTAAAGAAGCATTCGGTGCATCATAGCGCAAAGCACATGGCTATGATGCGTAAAGAGATGAAAGCAGGAGCTAGTTTTACTGCTGCCCATAAGAAGGCTCAGAAAAAGGTGGGTAAATAATGGTAAATCGTAGAACTGGTAAGCCAAAAGCTAAAGCCAAGCCAAAATCTAAGTCACGAGTTAATGAAGCAGGTAATTACACCAAGCCTACTATGCGGAAACGTCTGTTTGAACAGATAAAAGCAGGTGGAAAAGGGGGTAAACCTGGGCAATGGAGTGCCAGAAAAGCGCAAATGTTAGCGTCTGCTTACAAAAAAGCTGGAGGAGGTTATAGAAGCTAATGACTACCGCTAAACGTAGGCGACCTGCCGCTGGTTTAAAGAAATCTCAGAAAAGTTTAAGGAAATGGACCAAGCAGAAGTGGCGAACTAGCTCTGGTAGGAACAGTACGCAAGGACCAAACGCTTCAGGGGAAAGATACTTGCCTGATAGCGCACAAAAAAGTTTAACAAAGAAAGAAAAAGCTGCAACTAACCGAAAAAAGAAGGCAGATACTAAAAAAGGTAAGCAATTTTCTGCTCAACCTAAAAAAATAGCGAGAAAAACGAGAAGATACAGAAAATAGCTTGACCAAGTTGGTTAAGTGTTACTAATATACAATTTTTCGTCCCTCTAAACGATATTAGAGCGTGTCGTACACGGTAAAAACGCACTCGTCTGACAGACGTTAAAGGTTCCAAGGGTCGCGCCTTGTTCAAATTTGCGCTAAGACGTACCTCACGATACGAGGAAACGGATTAGCCGTACCATAAGACGGCTAGGGTGGGCTTATGCCCAAAGTGTAACGCATAATGGAGAACCGAAATGGCTCTTACTAACTTTGCGTCGCTGACTAGCAATCAATTAACCGCTTGGTCACGCGACTTTTGGCGAGTTGCACGTAACATGTCGTTCATTAATCAGTTCGCAGGGGCTGGTCAGAACGCTATGGTTCAGCGTGTAACCGAATTAACAAAGAATGAGAAGGGTACTAAAGCAGTCATTACGCTATTAGCGGATATGACAGGTGATGGTATCACTGGTGACAACACTCTGGAAGGTAATGAAGAAGCACTCAGAAGCTTTGACATCACCATCGAGCTAGATCAGCTACGATTTGCAAACCGCATGTCTGGTAGATTGGCTGACCAGAAGAGTGTTGTTAACTTCCGTGAGCAATCTCGTGATGCACTAGCATATGCTATGTCTGATCGAATAGACCAGCTGGCGTTTTTAACGCTTTCTGGTATTGCTTACACCAACAAAACAAATGGCGCATTGAGAAATGCATCCCCAACAGCAGGACATGATTTGGCAGACCTTGAGTTCTCCTCTGATGTTTCTGCTCCTACAGGTGACAGGCACAGAAGAGTCAATGGCAATAACCTTGCAGCAGGTGACACTACTGCAGTAGCTGCTACTGACGTTCTGAAGTATCGACACATTGTTGATCTAAAAGCCTATGCCAAGGATAACTATATCCGTGGTATGCGTGCTGCAGGAAACCAAGAGGTGTTCCATTTATTTGTAACGCCTTCTCAGATGGCCGATCTTAAACTTGACTCAGACTTCTTGGCTAACGTCAGACAAGCTTCAATTAGAGGACCTCAGAACGAACTGTTCTCAGGCACTTCTAGCTTGATGGTTGATGGCGTAATGGTCCATGAGTTCCGTCATGTTTACAACACATCTGGCGCAACCTCTGGTACTAGCTCTAATGCTGGTGCAGCTGGCTACAAGTGGGGTTCAAACGCTGACGTAACAGGTGCAAGAGCCTTGTTCTGTGGCGCACAGTCCCTAGCTATGGCTGACATTGGGTTGCCTGAAATCGTTGAAGATACTTTTGACTATGAGAACCAAGCTGGTATCTCAATAGGCAAAATCTTTGGCCTCCGTAAACCTAAGTACAACAGTGATCACAGCGGCTCCGTTCAGGACTTTGGTGTTATCGCTCTTGATACTGCTCAATAAGGGGGAATGACAAATGGCGACATTTACATCTGACTCTGTATCTGGCAACTCTGCGTTCCAGAACTTTCCCCAAGGTAATTTGGGAGTTAGGGTAGCATCTTACTCAATCACTGCTGCACTCTCAGCCTCTGATATTATTCAGATGGTTGATGTGTTTAAAGGTGAGACAGTTTATGGTGTTATTTTAACTACGACTGACCTTGACACTGGTGGCTCACCTTCTATCGTCTTGGACGTAGGGTACGGTGGCGCAGCTGCTTCTCTCATTGATGGCTCAACTATTGGTCAAGCTGGCGGCACAGCCTCTAGCTTTGCAATAGGTAACGCTACTCATGGTAGTACAGCGACTGCCCCAGTAGCATTTTCTGCTGATGACACAATTGATGTGACAGTACAAGCAGGACCTGCTACGGGTGCTACCTCTGGTACATTAACTATGTACCTCATTGTAGGATAAAACCTATCGAGTCCTCTCTTTCGGGGGAGGACTCATTTTAATCGGGAGGATTATCATGGCGTATGGAAGAAGTGCAAGAGTAAGAAGGAAAACTAGAGCCAAAACTACAACTAGAAGGGCTGCAGCTAATCCAAGGGCAAAAGCTGCTGCAAAACGTAAGGCCGCTGCCCCTAAAAAATCGACTGCTCTCAATGCGCCAACTGGAAGAGCAACCAGTGGTAAAGTGGGTAGAAAAAGAGGCTCTGTAGACACTAAGACAAATATGGATCTTACTGCTGCTTCTCGTGGAACAAATACTAATCCGCGTGCTGTTATGCAAAGTAAAAAACGGGATAAAGTTGGGTCCGTTAAAACAAAAGGCGGTGAGTATGGGGTTTACAAGAAGAAATCTGCAGCCGCAGGAAGTTTTAGGTCTGCTTTTGCTAAAGCTAGAGCAGCAGGTAAAAAGACTTTTACTTGGGATGGTAAGAGATACACTACTAAAATGAAGTAAGGAGTACGTATGAAAGTAGTTTCTGAAGCTGATCTACGAGTAGCACTACTTAGTGGGGCAGTTGTTTTATTTGAAGCAGGAGTTGAGCGTGAAGTTTCTGATGAAATAGGTTCCGTTGCATTACAGATGGGGGCTAAATTATCAGGCGCACCTGAACCAGTTGTGGAATCGGCTGAAGAACCTGCTGAAACTTGGGTAGAAGAAGTTGCTGCAATGGATACTGACATTGAGATTAATCTTAATGATGAGCCTAAAACTTTTGAGGACTTAGACACTGTAGTAGCTGCGATGGAAACGCTTGTTAATGAGAGTAATCCTGAAGATTTTAAAGCAGATAACTCTCCAAAAGCTGCCGCTGTTAATCGAGTTGCTGGTCGCACTGTGGCGACAGATGAAAGGGAAGCTGCATGGCAAGCCTATTTAGATAGGTGATAAATGACTGTTACAGTTCAAAGTGTTTTAGATAGAGTTCAACAGACGCTTCAAGATACAGCTGGTATTCGTTGGTCTTCTACTAATGAATTAGTGCTTTGGGTTAATGATGCTCAAAGAGAAATAGCGTTATTAAAGCCTGATGCAACGGCTACTAATGCAACAGTTGCATTAGTTGAAGGCACTAAACAAACGATACCTGATGACGGTAATCGTTTGCTGCGTGTAGTACGCAACATGGCAATGATTGAAAAGACGTACACTGTAACTGTAGTTAATGACAGCGGTAACAAGTTTTATACTGATGGTTCTTTTCAAACATTAACACTTGAAGAAGGTGGCACTTATACCTTTGATCAGTCTCACTCTAGTAACAGTGGGCATCCGCTACGGTTTTCTACAACGGCTAATGGCTCACATGGCGGTGGTTCTGAGTATACAACAGGCGTAACAACGTCAGGCACACCTGGATCTGGTACGGCATTCACGAAGATTACCGTTGCAGTTGGCGCACCTACGTTATACACCTATTGTACGCAGCATGCTGGAATGGGCTTTCAGGTTAATACAGGCACAAGAGTAGGCACAGGGAAACGAGCTACTCGTTTAGTTTCAAGAGATTCACTAGATTCAATACAACCGTCTTGGCATGACCCTACTGTAAAAGGCGATGCTAAACACGGCTCTTTGATTAAGCACTATATGTATGAAGATCAAAATCCTCGTAACTATTATGTTTATCCTGGGGTTGCTAGTGGGGCTTCTTCTTTTTTAGAAATTATTTATTCGGCTAACCCAACAACAGTAGCTGCAAATGGCAATCTGGATATACCAGATGTTTTTGCAAATGCCGTAATGAACTACGTTTTATACATGGCGTATATGAAGGACAGTGAGTTTGTTGGAAATCAACAACGAGCGAGTTCACACTACAATTTGTTTATTACTTCTGTTACTGGTAAGTCTCAAATTGATTTAACTACGACTCCTAATTTAGATGCAGGTAATCAAGCACAAGCTGCAGCTATGCGTGGGATGGGGGTTAACTAATGGCTACATATGAATCTTTACTGCCTGACATTATACCAATGGTTCAGAACTGCCCTGATTCTCTAATAGAGTCTAATATTCGATCTGCAGTTATTGAGCTATGTGAAAAAGCTGGAGTATATCAGGCTGAATTAGACCCGATTACAACGGTATCTGGCATCTATGAGTATGATCTTGAACCCCCCACTGATACTGCAGTCCATAAAATTATGTGGGTGTTGTTTAATGGAGATGCTTTAGAGCCTATTTCAACTTCATTACTAGAAGAGCGTAAACCTAAATGGCGTGAGCCTTCTTATTATGGCACTCCTGAATACTTTGTTAAACAGTCTCGTTCACTGTTTTATCTTGTACCTGTACCTAATGAAACAACGGCAAACAGTACAAGGCTACGAGTACAGTTAAAACCGTTGCATACGTCAACCAGTTGTAACGATGACATCATGGATGATTATAGAGAAGCGATTGTAAATGGAACTTTGTTCCGATTGTTACGTATGCCAAGCCGTGATTGGACTGATTTTCAAGGTGCAGATGTTTACAGGTCATTATATAACGTTGGGTTAGTAGAAGCAGAGCGTAGAGCGCAGCAATCTGACACTGGCGTAGCTAGGAAAGTGAGATACGGTGGACCATTCCTACCGTTAAACAGGAGGAGAAACAGGTATGGAAGAGAGATCCGATGAGCCACAGTTAGCTGACATTAGGGACCATTGGCATTGGGTTAGGGACGGAATACAGGAGATACTAGAGGATCAGAAACAATTAACTTTTATACCAGAAGATGTGTACGCAGCTTGTGTCAACGGTGAGGCGCAGTTATGGGTAGCTTCAGAAGGGTTTGTTATAACTACTGGTTTAAAAGATGAGTATGCAAGAACGTCAACTTTGTTGATTTGGATAGCATGGGCAGAAGAGAGGGGGAAAGATTGTGTCTTAAAATACATGACTTTTTTCTCTGAGGAAGCAAGTAAGGCAGGGTACATAGAACTAGAAGTTCGTACACCAAAACCGTTTACGCAACGGTGGTTAGACGCAGGATGGGAACTAAACCATTCTGTTTATACAAGGAGAGTTTAATGGGTGGTAAACCTAAACAACAAGACTATAAACCCTCTGAAGCGGAGAAGGCTAGTGCTGCTGTAGCAAGGGCTGAAAAAGTATTCTTTGATCAGAATTATGCCCCTAAGTTACGTGAAATGCGTGACATGGCAAAGAACTATAAGTTTGAAGAGTCTGTTCGTGGCAGAGCAAACTCCGATACTATGCAAGCTTTAACAGGACCTTCTGTGGTTAACTTTCGTCAAGCAACAGATGTTTCTCGTGTAGGAGATAGGTCAGCGGCAATTAGTGGTCAGCTACAAAAAGCTGATGAAGCTGCTGCAGCAGTCAGAAATCAAATGTCTACTGGTGTGCTTGGTACTGCTAGAGGGCAAGCTGCTGATGCCCAATCTGGTATGGCACAAGCCTCTAGGTTAGCAACTTCTGAAGCATTGCAAAGAGCTAGAGCAAGAGAACAAGTATCTGCTGCTAAATTTGATGCAGGTGCAGGATTAGCAATAGCAGGTGCAGAGGCTTACAACAAAAAACAAGGGATTTTTGGTGAAGGTGCTATGTTTGGTGAAGGCGGTATATTTGGTAGAAAAGTTGAGCCTACGGATCAAAAAGTATGAATTTTAATAGCTTATATCGTAATAGAAAGTTTAACCCAGAAACAGGGGAGTTTGAAGAAACTCAGCCTATGTCAGATAGTGCTGATTTAGCTCCAGTAAATGACCCTGATAAAGTCTATGCTGATATAACACGGCAAGATTATCTTGATTACGTTAGAGACTATAGAGACTTTGAAAAAGAGTTACTTGAAAAAGCCAGCACAGACACTAGCTTGATTGACTCAGCTAGAGAAGATGCACAGATGGCTGAACAAAGAACTCGTGACATAGCCCAACGGAATGTATCACGTTATGGAGCAGCATTGACTCCTGCACAACAACGTGAAATGGAACGTAATCTTAGGCGTGGAACTACATTAGGCGGTATTCAATCTATTGCTGATGCTCGTATTGCTCAGCGTGATGCAAATCAAAAGCTTTTAGGTGATCTAATTAACATTGGGCAGGGTGTTAATCGTAGTAGCTTACAACAATTAGGTAGTGCTGCTGCCGATGCAACACAAAGGAAGAATGCTTATAGTCAAGCTAGAGCGCAATATAAAGCTAACAAAATTAGCACAATAGGCGGTTTAGGCGCTGCTGCCATTATGATGCTGCCGTTTTTTTAGGGGAATACTGATGAGCAGAGTAATGGAGCAAGTGTTAGGTATGATCAGGCAGAATAGGGCTATTGCCTCACGAGACAGACAAACTGCACTTGGAGAACAGAACCTTGCATTTGAGAGAGAGAAATTTGCTAAAGAAGAAGGCTATTTTGAGTCTCTCGGAACACTTCAACAGGAGTACATTAATAAAGGGCTACTCTCTATTGATGATGATACGGGGGAGTTGGTTTTAAATGACAAAGCCAAAAAACTTTTTCGGGAAGAAAAACTACAAGATTTAGCGCAACTTGCAATTAATAGTGGTGTAAAAGCTGAAGGAGTTGATGGCAATTTTCTTTTTGGCGCCCCAGAAATAAATTACAACATAAGAGGTGACGATGGGAAACCTATGTATGTAATAACAGGCTCTAGGGTTAATCCTGATGGATCTCCTATTCCTGGTGGAGAAGGGGTTGCAACTGAGGGTGGTTCTATGGACCCTAATGCTCCCGTTTTAACATTTTCAGAAGATAAGATATTTAGTCTTTTAAATGAGCGAATTAACTTGCTTATTAGAGAAGCTGGCCCGAGGGGTACACAATTAATGTCTCAAGTTGGTTATGCAAGCCAGTTATCGGAAAGAACTTATGGTGACTCAGTAGAAGCTAAACAAGAACTTTCTGCATCTGCCCAAAGCGCAATACGTGATTCTCGTGATGCTGCTACGGAACGTGAGTTAGTAGACATAATGACCGACCTGAAAGGCAAGGATAAGTACGAGTTTCAATTAAAACTGTTACGTCAAACGTATGCAGATCAACCAGAAGAACTTGCAAAGATAGATGCTTTAGAAAACAGAGTTTTTGCAGAGGATGAAACAAAAGAAAGCCCCTCTGCTACAGTTTCTTCTTTAGGAGAAAAACTTGTTGTTGGTGATCCAACTGCACCAAGGATGAAAAAAGGTGGCAAAAGACGAGTAACTAATAAAAAGTTAACTAACCTAAAAGAAGAACAAGCACGACTAGCAGGTAACGAAAGAGAGAAACCCAGACGGGGGAGTAAAGTTGCCTCTCCAATAGGTGTACAAGCTTTTGATGAAGACATTCAAAAGCTTAACGATTTAATAGAGAAAGAAGATCGTGCTGGTTTAAAACAAGGCTATCAGAACAGAAGAGATCAGCTAATAGAACAAAGAAAAGAAGCAGTTAAAAAGCTTAATAAAGCAAATGATGAATACTCAGATTACGTTATGGGTGCTGTTGATAAAGAGATTTCTTTGTTAGAAAGCATTAACAATCCTACAGAAGATCAGAAAAATCAACTTGCAGCGTTAAATGAAGAAAAGGTACGGCTACTTAAAGCAGGTGTCACAACGGAGGCAATGCGTACTGAAGCCTATAAAAGCCTGTCTAAAAAGGTTAAAGACATTTATAACCCTGATGACAAGATTAATCCATTTAAAGATAAAGATGCTGAATTTGTTAAAAGTGTTATTAGGCAGATGGATGAAGCTGTTGAAGGAGGCGTACTTAGCTTTGATGAAAGAGAAACAGCAGCTGCTGATAAAGTTATTAAAGCCAATAATATAACGAATATTGGAGATTTTGCAGGTAACCAACCTACAGACCAATTAATTATTCAAGGTGCTGTTGCAATAGCTCTTGCCCCAACTAAAAACGCAAAAGAACAATTTGTAGAAGCTCTATTAGGCACTGTTCAAGGCAGTAACTTTGGAGCAATGCCGCTTGATATTATGGATGCTGATCGAAAAGAAAGAGAGTTAGGGTTAGAACAACGAAAGTTGGAAAGACTTCTGAGAAATGATAACAAGTTATCTGATAAAGACAGAACAAGTTTACTCAAGACTTTCGGTGATGTTGATAGCCTTGTTCTTAGGATGGCTGATGGTAGTTTTGATCCTGATGCTACTGATGAAGATGGCGAAACTTTTGGGCAGAAAGCTCTGTTACGGATGAGGGAGCTTCAAAGGATACTAGCATTAAGGACAAATTTATCTCCACAAATTAAAGCAGAATTAGTGAAAAGCTTTAGTTCTTTACTCTCTGCGTATACAGGTAGGGTATCTGGAGACAATACGTGGTTTGGTGGCGTTAATGTACAGTCTGATGATTTTAATGTTGAGAACATTGTCACCAATGACACTAAACTAGAGGATGTAACAAGTATAATTTATAGAGGTCCTTCAGGCAGAGATGCTTCTTTAACTGTAGACCAATTAAGAGATGCACTTAAAGGTCAAGAAGAGTTAGTTAATCTTGTCCTATCTATTGGTTTAGATAACGCAAAGAAACGTACAGGGACTGATAGTGAGTGAGATACTTAATCGTTTCTTTGAAGAATCTGCTAATAGGGAACTGCCAGCCCGTCCTGACATGGAGATGGTTGATAGCCGTACATTAGGACCTGCTACTTTAGGTGAAACTTTTGTTAGGGGGGTTGATGCAGGGCTTACTGGATTACAAACTGAGTTTGAAAATTTTAAAGGTATCTATAATACCCTCACAGGGGATGAAGAAGCAGCCGCAGCTAATATAAGAAAAGCTCGTGTTAGAGAAACTTATGCTTCAGACTATCTACAAGGGATAGATACTTTTGAAGAGTTCTTAGACACCCCCACTTTTAGCGGTTTTGTTACTCAAGCAGTTAAAGCAGGGGGCCAAGTTTTTCCTTCTGCAGTTACTTCTATTGCTGGCGCAGGTACTGGTGCGTTAGTAGCAGGGTTAGGCAGAGGTATTATAACTGCTGGAAATAGAGCCGCTGCTAAACGTTTAATTACTGAATCTGCTGAACGTGCCGCTAAAGATATAGCAACTCCTGATGAAAAAGAATTACTTGAAGAGTCTTATCGTTTACTCAGAAGAGATATAGGTAGAGGAGCTATAGGTGGTGCTTTTGCTGCAGAGTATCCACCACTAGCAGGGGGTGCGTTTTCTGAAGCCCTTGAGTCTGGTAGAGAACCCGACAAAGACCAAGCTTTACGTGCTTTAGCTGTAGCAACACCGCAAGCAGCTGTTGGGGTTCTTGGTGAAGTTGGTTTAGTTAAACTCTTTGGTAAAGTAGCTAAGTCTCGTGCTATTGATGATCAAAGCTGGTACGGCAAGTTAGCTTCTGATATTGCTAGAAGCACGGTAGGCGGTGCTTTGATTGAAAGTGGTACTGAAACCGTCCAAGAAGGTATTGGTGTTTTAAACCGTATGCAGATGGACGATGAGTTTACTATGCAGGAAGCTCAGTTACGTCTAGCTGAATCTGCTTTTGCTGGATTCTTTGGCGGTGGTGCTATTGGAGGTGCAGGAGGTACATTAAGCGGAACCGTATCTGCTGTTAATTCAGCTGATATTATGAATAAAGCCCAAGCGTTTCTTGAGCGTGGTCAAGAACAAATGGTGGGCGATCAAATTACTGAGCAACAGTACGGTGATATAAGCTCTGTTACTCCCACACTAGAGTCGGAACAAACGATCAACGCTCAGCTAAAAGCAGTTACTGATAGAACAAGTTCAAAACAAGCAGTGTTTGTCCCAGGTACTGCTCCTTACAAAGAAGCCACAACTGAACCCACTGAGGTAGAGATCAATGGGTATGCGTACTTTGCCGCTTTTGTTAAAGGCAGAGGTACGATTATTAGCCCCTCTAAGCAAATAGTAGAAGAAGTTGTTAGGTCAAAAGCAAGTGATGCGGCTCTTCAAAATGCGCTTGGATACAGTGCTGTTACAGGAACATTGGCTCCTAATAGTATTGTTGTTCAAGCTCTTGATGCAGATGATAATGTTATTTCAGAAGAAGTAACCACTGAAGAAAATAGAGACAACGCAAAAAGGGCTGCTGCTGAGCTTGCCCCTACTGGCGGTAGAGTCAATGAAACAACTTACGAAAAGGCTTTAGAAGATAGGAAGAGATTATTTGTTAATGAAACCCAACAAGCTACTACTGAGACTGATACTGCTCCGTCAGATACTGATACAGGAGTAAGGTTTCAAACCTACGATAAAGAACCTAGCGACCTGACCGATGCTGAAATAGATAGTGAGCTAGAAACCTTTGCACTATTTTATGATAACGAGCTTACGAGAGAGCAAAAACTAAGAGTTGATGCCTTAAATCAGCAAAAGATAAAAAGGAAAAATACTGCGGAGGCAGAAGCTGCAACGCAAGAAGCACCAGCACCAGATACTCAATCTGTTGTAGCAGAAGACACTATCACCATGCCTGTTCCCGATGCTCCTGCTGTAACAGGAGATACCGTTACAATACTGGGTGAGACTTTTACCTCAGAAGAGATAGCTAGTGTTACAGTAGATGAAGAGATGCAAGAAGGCATTATTCTTGATGGTGATAAATTAACCGTTAACGAAGAAATATCCTCTTTGGTATCAGTTCAATTTGACAATAAAGGTAATCCAAAGGTTTATTCAGCTAGGGACCCTGAACGTACTTTTCCAAATGAAGCTCCTGCAAGGCAGAAATTTTTAGAAGCTTTTAGACTTCCAACTAATTATTTTGTAGCTAGGCCCGATGCTCAACTTTACTCAGCCTCTTTATTAGAAAATGCAGTTCAAGAAAAAATAAAAGCCCCTGAAGCAAATATTCAAATACGTACCATAGTTGATGAAAATAATAATCCTATCTTAACTGAAAAAGGACGGAAACAATTTGAGATAGTTCAGGAAACTGATGAAGATATTATTTCTTACTCAGTTAGGGTTAAAGTGTCTCCTGCTTATACAAATGAGGCAGGTCAACAAGTAAGAGCAGAATACACTGACGTACCTGTTCAATCTACTAGAAAGAAAGCGGTTCAGGAGTATGCTAAAAGAGCCAAAAGAAGTCAGTTTACTGGTTCAAAGTATTCTGGGTTCTTAATGGCTGACCCAACAACAGAAGGCAAACCCGTTTTTAAACCGATAAATCTACAAGAAATTACTAATCTTGGGCTTCTTTTGTCTGTTGTAGATCAAAGCTTAGATCGTAGGGGCAGAGCAGGTTTTACAAAAGATTTGTCTAAAGCCAACGTTGGTAATTTTTTTAGGGCAGGGTATGCGGCCTTTTTAGAACAAGGTTATCAAATAAAACATGAATCCATTAAAGATGTATTAGAAGGCAATAACTGGGAAAAAATTAACACAGGAAAACCTGAATCTGTACCAGTGCTTGATGAACAAGGAAATATTAAATTAACAGAAGGTAAACCTACGTTTAATAAAGGTGTTCCAAGAGGACCACAGATTTATCAGGTTGGCAAAGGAAAAGGAGCTAAAAGGTATTATCTAAAAGCTATTTTACGTGGAGGCGTTAAAGGGAAAGAAAAAAGAGTTATTACAGATGAATCAACTGCTACTTATTTAGGTAGCTTTGGGCTTATTCCTGCTAGTCAAGTTTCAGAAAACGTTAGAAACAGAATAATAGAAATTGAGACTCGTGGTGCGCCTAATGCAGTTAGGGAAGCTGAAGCAGAACGTCTTCAAGAAGAGTATGAAACTACCGAGATGTATCCTGAAAGTTTGGTTGCTCAAGCTCAAGAAGAAATAAGTCAAGAGTTTGAAGGGTTAGGTAGTGGGCCACAGTTTACTGATGAAGATACTATGGACCCTACTCAACAAGGAGATCCTAATGACATTCGTCCTCTTACTCCTGAACTTGAAGGGACAACAATTTCTACTTCTGAAGGGCGACAAGCAGAATTAGAAGCTAGAACGGGTAAAACTCGTGCGGAGCTTGATCAGGAAACTTCAGATTTTTTAAGCAGAAAACTAGAAGGGTATGCAGAAGAAGGACTTTTAACTCCTATCGAAGAGTACGGAGATGGAGAAATTGAGAATTTTAGGTCTTCTTACGGCTTGGCTGAAGATGGAGCCTTAAACGACAAAGAGGTAGCAAGCAATCTAAATGATTTAATTAAAAAATTTTTTAAAGGTAGACTTTTTAATTATAAGATTAAACCTACTTTTGTATCTGCTACTTTTTTAGATCAATTACGCACCGATGGGCTTTTACCCACTGTCCTTGAAAAGAGAGACCTTCTTAGACAGTATAGGAGTGGGTATGATAATTCAAACATTTCTACTTATACCCAACGAGTACAAGATGTTTTAGATACTGTTTTAGATGAAAACTCATTACGACCAGCGGCTTATATACCAGGAAATGATTTTACTGGGCCTCTTATTATCCTTAGAGATACTGATAATAGTTTAGAACAATTAATTAATGGGGGGCATGAAATAGGTCATGCTTTATATAATGCGTTAAAAAAGGATCTTCTTAGGCAGCCTGAAGTTCGTGACCGTTTAATGAAATCGTTTTTGGCTTCTGCTTCTGGTAAAGCTTTAATACAAAAGTATGACGGCAACATTTCGTTAGCGTTTGAAGAGCATTTTGCGAATGAAGTGGCTAAATGGAATCTTAAAGGAATAAAATCTAAAAATGGTATAGATGCTAAATATAAATCTCTTAACCAAAAGTTACGTGATTTTTGGAAGGAACTAAGCACAAAGCTACGATCATTTGCTAGAAATTTTGATGCAGTATCTAGACCTACACCAGTTTTTGAAGAGTTTTTCAATGCGATTGCAGAAGCTAAAAAAGTAGAAACTGAAACCTATGGCGTTGATGCTTGGATGCAACAAGGACTGCTTGGTCGAATTGCTGACCACTATAAAAAACGTGATACAGAAGGAAAAGCAGAAAAAGTTGAAGAAATGGCAAAAAAAGCTATTGGGTTAGAAGAAGAAAAACAACAAGCAAAAATAGTAGAAGGTATACGAGCAGCACGAGAAGATCGTGATACTCGAACAAAGGTTAAAGAATCTGCTGCTGCCGTTAGGCGTGCTACCATTGACTACACCAGTAGAGTTATTAACAGTAAAGGTACTAGAGCGTTACTTTCAGTCTTTATTACTGCTGACAGTGCGTTGAGACAAACAGCTGGCAATAGAATTGCTGATTTCTTTTATCTTA
>CEOU01042084.1_pt1 | contig 25529 bp, 20 predicted proteins | sample 530731 | NCBI WGS metagenome assembly CEOU01 (sample SAMEA2620894, study PRJEB7988) | marine metagenome | isolation source: saline water (ENVO:00002010), including
GTAGTATGAAGATGTTTCAACTTCGTAAATACCATTAGGCGTATAGTCTAATATACCTTTATTATCAATACTATCTATATTTGTTTTCATACCTGTTAATTTGCCTATAACAGATTTAGTATCATTATTATTTGTTATAGTATTTTCTAATGGTATAGCTTGTATTTCTTGATTTTTAGACATTGTTTTATATTATAGCACTATAAAACATTTTTGTTTAATACATAAAACGATGTCTAAATTATATTTTCTTAAATATAAAAAAAAGAGAAGATGTTACTATAACTGATAATAAAATACTATTAAACATAGTATTATCTAATTTCTTTTTAGAATCATCATATCTTGAATCGCTACTTCCATTTATAATTTTCATTTTTTCATCTAATTCTTTTCTTAACGATACAACATCAGTATGTTGATTAACTATATTATCAAAATTGATATGATCATCTTCTACTTCCGCATATTTATAATTAGTAACTTTTTTAAATAATTGTTGTATGCTACCATTATCGGTATCCTTCATTAATTTTGTATAAGATTTATTTACAGTTGATATATCTTTATCATCGTCAGTACAACCTAATTTGTTTTCCTTATTTAATATAGGATCATTACATTCCATATAACGAGCATATTTTTCATTAAATGTATTTAAATCCGCTAAAACTGTATTTGCTGAGTTAAGCATATATTATATTGTATAATATATGATTATAAAATTAGATTTGTCTAAAACGATATGTTAAATAAAGTAATCCGATAATACCTATTGATAAATTAGCAGTTTTAAATAATTCACGATTAAATATATCTTTAGAATCATTATGCTTCTCAACGGAACCGCTATGTGATTGTTGAATTTGTAATATACTGTTACCTAATTCTTTATTCTTACATAATTGTTGGTCCAAACATTCCTGTTTATTAGTTATGAAATTTTTACCTTCACAGTTATATGTAACATTTAATATTTCCTTACATCTATCTTTAGATGGCATATCTCCTGTTTTTTCTGCGTTTGTATAAAAAAAATCAGATTTTATATTTTTATTCATATATGTTGTTTAATATATTATAATTTGATATTTTTTATACACAAATACGATAATAATCATAAAATAATGCTGTAGAACTTTCACGTTTAAATTTACAAATTTGTCCTGGTCTTAGACATATTGCTAACGCTTGTGGGTCAAATCTAGAAATTTCAGGTAATTGACTGTTACTTGTAATATTATATTTTTGTTTTAGTTCTTCAACTTCAGCATCTCCTAAAATACTACATTCAGGAACAAGGTGATGTTTTAATAAGTTAAATTGAAGACGTTTAATATTATGTATTATTACAAAAATATTATCATGATCATATAAATATTTAATTTTATTAATAATAGTTTCATTTGGTTCATCTTCAGTAATAATAATTAATGTATCCGATTTTGTTAAAGTATTACTAATTGTATATAAATCATCAACAATGAGATCTAAATTAGGACGATTAATCTGTTTTGAACCAGGATAATATTTTACATATATTTTTGTATTATTAGTTTTATGATTTATAATCATATCTAATTGATTATTATTATTCATTGCATCAATTTCATTAATACTAAAATTTTGATATTCACTAATATCATAGTCTAAATTCTCAAGTTGGTCTATTAATGTAACACGAGATTTATATAACTTTAAAATACGATTGTTAGTTGTAGTCATTCTATATTATATAAGTAGGAATAATACTTTATATAATATTTTATATATTTTCAATTTTTTAATCTTCTAATCTTTTTTAATTATGTTTAATTTATCAAAGTTTGCCCAATCTATTTTACCTGAATTGTCATTAACCGGCGTATTATTCTTTATTTCAGGTGTATTTTCAACTGGAGGGTTAAAAATAGGTGTATTGTTAGATTCTTCTGGTTCTACATTATCATTAGGTTGTGGATCTCCACTAGAATAATCGTTACCACCATTAATAATTTTTATGTTAATAGGAGGTTGTGTATTAGGATAACCACCAGTAAACATAGGCATATTTGAACCACCATTTATAGAATTATTTGAATCTAAACTATCTAGGGGTGGAGGTGGAGGTGGTGTATTATCAGAAGAGGATAAGGAACTATTATAATCAGTAGCTTTATAAATATCCATTGCTGTAACTAATAGTATAGTATCGCCTCCTGTTTTACTAACAGTATTAGTTTCTATTTTTAAATATGTATCGCCTATGTTTGTAACTGTCCATTCACGACCAGGCATTTTATCACCCCTATAAAATACTTTATCACCTACTGAATAAGTTTGTGCTAATTTTGATAATTCATTTAATTCAGGTTTTTCAGCAATTATAGTATTTTTATTTGGTGGCGGAAAATCAGGACTATCAGGAGCGTTTGAAACATTAGCAGGACTAAATGGCGCAAATTCAGGACTGTCTGGAGCATTTGGATCATATACTGGAGTATTAGGGCTATATCCTGGAGTATCAGGAGTGCTAGGGTCATATTCAGGACTATATCCTGGAGTATCAGGGGTGCTAGGGTCATATGCTGGGCTATCTTCAACATTTGGAGCAAAGTTTGGACTATCTGGAGCATTTGGATCATATGCTGGACTATCAGGTGATTTTTCTTTTATAATATTTTTTTCAGCAACCTTAGTTTTAGTAATATTTTTATTTGTCATGTTAATAATATCAGAACTAGTAATATTAGTTTTATGAGTTAATTGTTCCATATTTTTTGAATAAGACATACTTTCTAGTTGATCAATATTATCCTCAGTAATTATTCTCATTTGAACATTAATACATTGTAATTCTTGTAATAACAATTTAAATGAATAAGGAACATTTACTATACTAAAGTCTCTTCCAAATTTACTAATATGCTTTATATTTAAACTATTACCATCTAATGAACCTGTATATTGTAATGGTCCATCAGCCATAGGACTTAAAAATAAATTATTAGATGGATTATATATAGCCATCATACCAGTCTTATTGCATACGCCCATATAATAACTATCTCCACGTTCCATCATAGATTCACGTAAAAATTCACTACTACCATGTGAAATTACAACATCACGTTCCATTTCTCCAATACGTAAGCCACCATCATTCGCTCTACCAGAAACAGGTTGTCTGGTTAATTGTGTATTTGGACCAGTTGAACGATAATTAATTTTATCTTTTACCATATGTTTTAATCTCATATAGTAATTAGGTCCAATAAATATTTCGGTTTCAATTTGTTCTCCAGTCATACCATTATATAATATTTCATTTCCACTAGAGTGATAACCAACATTTGATAGCATATTTCCAAAAACCTTAATTTTACTACCTTTATTATTAAAAGCGGTGCAGTCACCAAAACCGCCATATTGAGCTGATGCTTTACCTATAATACATTCAACTAAATGACCTATTGTCATACGAGATGGAATCGCATGAGGATTAATAATTAAATCAGGACGTATGCCATCTTTTGTAAATGGCATATCTCGTTCGGGAATAACTAAGCCAACAGTTCCCTTTTGACCAGCTCTTGATGCCATTTTATCACCAATATTTGGTATTCTAACTTCACGAACTCTGACTTTTGCTATACGTTTGCCTTCATCATTATCAGTAATAAATGATTTATCAACTACACCTAACTGACCTTTTTTTGGTGTTTTTGACATATCATCAACGCGACCTTTTGTATCTTTTGATGTTAAACCAATCAATACGGTTTTATCATTTATAGGTGTATTTTCTCTAATAAGACCATGTTTATCTAATTTACTATAATCATATCCAGGTTTTGTATTGACAATATCTATTTCGGACTCAATATTTGAAAATAATTTATCTGAACCATCATCGCCTTTTACATTCTTTTCTTCATGACTTTCATATGTGCTATAATAAGTAGTTTGAAATAAACCGCGTTTTAAAGCACCTTCATTAATTAAAATAGCATCTTCTACATTATAACCTGTATAACACATAATAGCTACTATAGTATTTTCTCCATAAGGGTTTTGTTCATTATTAATGTATTCTTGATATCTTGATTTAACAAGAGGAATTTGACCAGATGATAACACAACAGCAGTTTTATCCATTCTAACCTGATAATTTGTATGATATACTGAACAAGCCTGCTTACTTTGTCCGCATGAAAATAGATTACGTGTTCCTGGGTTATTTTCAGGAAAATTAATAATATTAGACATATTTCCTAGAATTAAAGATTCATGTATTTCCATGTGAGTATGTTTTTTATTTTTATCATTTTCTAAGGCTTCTGTATTAATAGCAATTAATGTATTTTCAGTTTCGTTAGTATCAATATAATCAATTATAGCTTTATCGTCTAAAAATCTTTTTAACTTAGCAGGGTTTGTTTCTGAATCAATATTTTCATATAATTCAGATAATTCATATATTTTATAATTATTAGGATTAAAATTTTCATCTGCTTTACGGTTAAATCCTGATATTAAGTTATTCCATGTGAATTCATTATCATCTAAATATTTTTTAATATTCTTCTTATCATAAGACATTTCATTTGTATCTAAGTCGCGATAAAATATAGGTCGGCATATACGTCCAGCATCGGTGTAGATATATATTGTATTTTGTGATATTTCAAAAGTAACACTAGTATAGATAGGTATTAATGCATTACGTCTGAATAAACGTATTTTATCAACAGTTTCATTTGGATTATCAACTATTCCGACCCAAGCTCCATTAATAATAACCTTGGTTTTTCTGGATAATACAATAGGTGTGGATTCTTCCAATAACTTCATTTCAACCTTTTCACGTAACCATTTAATAATAGGAACTCGTGAATAACCTTGTGTTATATATGCGGATATAGACATACTTTTATGAATGCCAATATTTCCACCATCTGGTGTATCAATAGGATCAAACATTCCCCATTGTGTGCTATGTAAAACACGTGGTCCAATTAATTTAACACCAGCGTCCAAAGGTAAATTTGTTTTACGTAAATGGCTTAATGCGGAATTATATGATAAACGGTTTAAATCTTGTACAATACCAATACGTTTTGTATGAGTTTGTGATCCCCAATTACCGTTAAACCCTTTTCTAAAACCTTCTTCAACAATTTTTTCACTGAAAACACTTTTATAGTTATGTTCAATTAATTTTTGTAAATCATCTTCATACAAAGCTCTATTAAATCTTAATTTAGACTCAAACCCTAAGTGTATTTCACGCATTTGGATTGAATAGTATTCTCTAAATAAATCATACATTAATGAACCTACTAATTCAATACGTTTATATTTAAAATTATCTCTGTCTGTAGGTTCTTCAATACCAGAATATACTAATAATAACCTCAATGTAATATAACCTAGATAATACGCTTTATCTACATAATTTAATTCTCCAATATGTGGTAAAAAATAGTCTGACATAATTTCTAACGCGTGACTAATAGTTTTACCTTTTGTAAATGAAGCAATATATTGTAAAGCCGTTCTTTGTGTAAGGATACTTCCAGAATCATGAACAGATGGTATAAATAAATCAATAAAATGTTCATATTTTTCCATATCTAACAAACATGTATTTATAATTTGTTTATCTGATATTATACCTAATGCGCGGAATACAATAAATAATGGAATGGGTTTTCTTACATTAGGTATATTAACAACAATATTTTTAAATGTAAATGATGAAGTTGGTGCCATAATTTTTACTGCTAGCGTTCGTTGTGGTTTTGATACATTTTCTGATACAGATTTGATTTCAGCAGAATATAATACAGTATCATCATTAGATTTACGAATATACAACATATTATCTCCAAATTTTTCTTGTGAAACTACGGTTTTTTCTTTACCACGTATTATAAAGTATCCTCCATTATCTGAACGACATTCTCCCATTGTATGTCTTACTTCAGCTGGTAATCCAGATAATACACAATAATCAGATTGAACCATAATAGGAAATCTACCTAATAATACTTTTTCAATAGTTACACTTCGTGCTTGTTTATTTTTGGAAATCATAGATTTATCAGTTAAATCTCGTATAAATGCGGTTTCTTCTGCACTAATATTATCTGTTTTTCGTTTATTACGTTTTTTGGGAGCTCCTCCTTCGATTTCATCTTCAAATTCTTTGCTTTCTTCAATTTCTAAATCAGCATAATCTATATCTAATTCTTTAAAATTTTTAAATTGAATATCTTTGTCTTGAAGACCTCCTGTAAATAATTCTTCAGGACCTACTAATATAGGGTTTTCATTTTCATCAAGTATATTAACGTATTCAATATCAATATCATAATGGATCGTCATTCCATATGTCATATTTCGAAGTCTTGCTTCATTTGGAAACATATAATGTGTATTATTTTCATCATATATAATCGGTTTTCCAAAATATATTTTATCACCATTTTTTCCACCAAAATACATAGTGCACTGAGATTGATATTCATTTAAAGATTCATTAAATTTTGTTTTTATTGTTAATGGTTTTTTATCTTTAAAAATTTGAAAAATACCAGTTTTAAAAAACTGATTGTATGACTCAATATGGTGTCTTACTAAATTTTGTGGGTTGTCATGAAAATACTTATCTATAATCTTCCAAATCGTTGAATTATCCATAACAATGTAATATATACATACCAGCATATATATTTATACAATTTTAGAACTATATTTATTGAAATTATTATCTTTGTAAAATGTATAAATATGGATAATCTCCTAGAAACTCTTTTCGGTCCTCTTGATAAAGAATACTGTGCTTACTTTCACATCCTTTCTATGATCGGATTTATTCTTTTAACTCTTCTTGTTATATCTACTCTTATTGTTGGATTTTCTGGTAAAAAGGGTATGGGGTTTTACTTAGAAATGTTAAGTATTGCTCTAGGATATGCTATTTTCTACTTCCAAAATAGACTTTTACATAGTATGTGCGTCGCTAGCGCATAAACTAAATCTTTAGCATATAATATAAAACTACGAATGGATATTTTATATTATAGTAATTATTGTCCTCATTCTCAAAAAGTATTACAAATTTTAGTAAAAGGTAATTTAAGCGATAAATTAAGTTTCATATGTATTGATAAGCGAACTAAAGACCCAAAGACTAATCAAACATATATTAAGTTAGAAAATGGTAGTTCTGTAATATTACCGCCTAATGTTCAGAGCGTTCCTTCTTTATTATTAATAAAAAATAATTTCAAAATATTACAAGGTGATGAAATAATACAATATTTTCATTCTGATATTAAAGAACGTTCTAATAAGGCTACTAATTATAATGGAGAACCACAAGGCTTTCATTTAATGAAAGCAAATGGTGGCACAAATGTAACATCCGAACAATATACAATGTATTCTATGACACCAGATGAATTAAGCACTAAAGGAAAAAGTAATAATAGACAAATGTATAATTATGTATCAGCTAGTGAAAACATCCATTTGATACAAACACCAGAAGATAAATATAAACCAGATAAACTATCAAATTCAGTTACGATAGATAAATTACAACAACAGCGAATAGATGAATTAAATGAAGTTATGCCTAATAAACAACCATTTGGACAACATATCTAATTTATATTAAAAACAATATAAAATTATATCATAATAATTACTATAACTAATATGAGTGATAAATCAACTCTTTCGCGTGCATTTAACCAACATTTATGTGAGTTTTTAGACGATATCGGGCGAATTGTTCCCGATAGTTCAGATATTACAACCGCAAAAACATCTTTTGAAACTATTAAAAAGGCTAACCCTTCTCTTTTAGTAAAAGCATGGCAACAAAAAGTTTATACTCCATATAAAGATATTATAGATTCAGGTAATATTACTTTCTTTGTTGAAAAGGATTATTCATCAGATCTTAGCTCAGTTTCTAATTCTGATAATATTATGAAAATGATTGATAAAATTAGAGATCCTATCCGTAATATGAATGATATTAACAAGGAACATTGTTTAAAATATATTCAAAATTTAAGTAAAATCTCAACAGCTTATGCTAGTATGTAATTATGTATTATGAATAGTAATAATTTTAATTATAAATATAATTTCTTTTCAAATATGTTTTGATAAGAAATAATCATTTAGATAGAATATCTTTTAATATTATATGATATGGAAACATCTAGAGAAAATAAAGAAACAATAGAAAATATTTCAATTGACAGTATTAATAATTTAAATGAATATTCAATTCAAATAGAATTAGGTGATATTGTTGAAATAATCGCACCATCAAATACAGAAATACACGAGACAACAGGTATAATTTCTTATAAAGATTTACAGCAACTGCATATTATAAGTATTTCAACCACAAAAACAATTGTTTTAAAAATAAATGAAGATGGTTCATTAAGTGATGAATCTATAACTAATATTCATATACTTAATAAAAGTGAAGAAAAGGGATTTGCTAGACAAAATAATTTATTACCAAAAACATGGGTTGATATACATTTTGGTGGAGAGATTCCAACAATAATAACAGGAGAAATTACAAATTTAGAAGAAGATATGATAGAAATAACTACGTTTCCAGATATAGTTACTATTTATTTAAATTTTGGATATAATGGTATTCCACAAAATTTACCTATTGAACAGATTAATATTCGTGCAAAACCGGATATATTGAAAAATGTGCCATCTTTAGCTATAGTTCGTCAAGAGTTGGAAGATGGAGAAATATTTGATCCTGTTAATTTTCAGCAAGAAGACAATGCTACAATTGAATTTACAGAAACAGGTGAATCTATTATTAATATACCAGATGATGGTATTGAAGAAGAAAATATACGCGAAAAATTACAAGAATTATATATAGACGCAAATTCTATTATATTTGGAGAAAGCTTAGAAGGAATTGCCCAAGCTGTTGAAATACCTGAACATGAAAAAAGATATGGAATAGAAGAGCAGGTAAATGATTTGATGGATGAATTATTATCTACTATTCCAAATAATAAAAGAACTGCAAAGGTAATGAATAATATATATTTATTAATTGATAGATTCAAAGATCTTAGATTATTATATTCTAAATTTGATGAAAACCAAAATATATATGATATTGATACGAAAGGTGCTCATTATAAACCATTAGTTGAAAAAATTTATAGAATAAATACACAGTTAAAATGGATAATACCTATAGTTGTTAATAAAAAACATATCTATACTAATGAAACTATAGTTGAAACATCTGATGTTATATACGAAGAAGAAAGTAGTGATTTAATTAGATTATCTAATTTACAAAATTTATATTTTCAAAATTCAAATAATAATCAATTATCATATGAATCTTTAAATAGACGCACAGATTCTATATTAAAACCGATTTCTAATCCAACTAATTATAATTATTTTGAACCACAAGATGTATTAACAAATATTGATGTAATTGTAGATAATCTAAATGAATTTAATTCTACAGTATATAATAACAGTAATATACCTATAAGAACCAGAAAATTTCTTATTCAAAGATATAATCTTGGATTATCGTATATTACAAAAGAAGATTTGAAGTCAGGTAAATCATTATATGTAAGAAGACCTATGACTTCTAATGATAACATCGCGGTAAAATCAGTTCTTGTTATGCCAGAACCTGTTGTTAAAATGTCATCTATTAATTTACCTACTAAAAATATATTAGATAAAGCGAATTTACATGAAAATTATCGTTCTATTTTTCGTTTATTAACTAAAAATACTGATATTACAACTCATGTTATTACAGATTTATCTAAAGAATATAATTATGAATCAAGTGACTTTTTATCAGGAATACATGAGTTTATATTAAGTCCTGAAATATCAGATGAACAAAATAATAGTGATAAATTCAAACGTTTTTTGGATGTTATTATACCAAAGACACGAGATATAATAAATATTATAAGAAAACACATCAAAAATAAGTTGTCCTTCATAAGTGTTGTAAAGGAATTAGAATCTTTTATGATTTATCCATCTGATATTAGTTATAAACAATATAATGAAATAAAGATGTTAATTAGAGATAAAATTAAAGATTTAAAGGTATTATTATCAGAACGTTCAAAGGATTTTAACAAATTAAAAAATTATAAATATAATGTTCAAAAAAATACAAATCCTTTATTATTATTGATAAATACATCATTGGACTTTTCTGATACTTTTTTTGAAAGTTATAAATTATTGGCTAAAGATAAAAAAGAAACTAACTTAACACCACAAGAATTGTTATTACATATGAATTCTAGCGATAATAGTAATCTTTATACTAATATTATAAATTCCATTTTAATATCATTAATTACACCAGAGAATATGACAAATGCTTTAAATAAACCAAACATTGATGATTTAACAGATAATGAAAAAATAAAAGCAAAAGATTGTTCGCAACGTGTATTAACAAAAAAATACACTTCTATGAATGAACTACAAAAAGATAATAACAATGATGAGGTTTTTTATGATAAAGAGTATGATAATACACCATATGATTTATTAGAAAAATATAAAGAAGATCAAGAAAAATTAACACCCGATTTATTCCATGAATTTTTAATGGAAAATTTAATTCATAAACATGATTGTCCAAACGATGACGCAAAACAAGTTGCTAGTGATATTATATTTGGTAAGAAGTATGTTAAGACAGGAGAATACGCTATGTTAGAAATAAAACCAACATTACAAGATGGTAGAAATTTAGATTCTTTATCAGACAAACAAAAAGAATCAGTAGATATAGAACAAGATATTCGTAAAAAAGTAAGTTATTATAGAAGAGTTAAAGATAATTGGGTTAGTGATAATTCTATTGATGAAGAAATATTTATGGATACAGCTACATTATTTTGTAATATAAGTAAAGAATGTTATAAAAATACTAAAAATAATATTTGTGAAAGTACAGAACAAACAACTAATCGTTTAAAAACAGAGCAACAACAAAAATTATTATCAGAATTTGATAAGAGATTTGAAATTACATTGGAAGAGTTAGAACAAAAATTAGAAGATAATATTGCTTATCATTTAAAAATGTTAAATAAAACTAGTATGTTGAAAGAGATACAGTTATATAAAGCAAATAATCTAGCATATAATATTGGTATGTTAGCTAATAATAGTGATATATTAGTATCATCACATGTCGAATTAAGAGATTTAATAATGGGGCAAGATAATTTTACAAAAAAACAATCAGATATCATTAAATTTTGTAGATTATATTGTAGAGAACCTCTAGAAAGCATAAATGAAGATAATAATTGGTTATATTGTTTAGATACAAATACAAAATTATTCCCAAAAACTATTTTGATATTAGCTAATACATTTATTAATAATAATAATTATAATGAAAAGTTAAATCAATTATGTCATACACATGGCGTAATCGATGGAAATAATATTGTTGATAAATATACAGGATATACCTTACGTAAGTTAGATTTTAGTTCAGAGGAAGGATTTGATGAAAAAGGATTTATGATAAGCAGTCGTGATATTATGGAAAGAGATATAGGAACGGTTGTAATGGAATCACTTGGGAAAAAACCAAAACGTGTATTTGAGAATAAAGTAACTGAAACTATATATAATATATATTCTACACTAGCATCAAATATAGACATAAATGTTGATGGAATAGATGAATTTATATTAAGAACATCAAACGAAATAATTAATAAAGATATCATATCAGAAGCAACATATTTGAAAAAATCAAAAAAATATGAAAAAGAAAAGGGAAAACCATTACCACCATATCAAGACTATTACAATGAAATTATGATATTAATTATATCTAGTATATTATTTGTAGGAATTCAAACATCAATACCTTCATATCAGCCTACAAAAACTTTTCCTGGTTGCGTTCGTTCATTAACAGGATATCCATTAACAGGAGTTGAAGATACTACAGGAATTAAATATATATCATGTGTATTAAATAAAATAAAGAGCAATATTTCTCCTTGGAATTCTATTAAAAAAAATAAGGCTGAAACATTAGCCGCAAAAATACAAGATATTATCAGTAAGTATATCTTAAAACGAAATGATATTGAAGAATTGTATATTAAAAAGAAAGAATATCTAATTTTAAATCCTGATGTTACAATTCCAAATGAACATAATATTATAAAATGGACACATTTTTTACCACCTATTGTTCAATTTTCAGTAGCAAGTTCATTACGTGGAGTTAGTAATGATTTTCAAAAAGAATTTAACAATTTATTAAGATTAGGAAATAAAGACCAATTTAAATCAATTTCTGTCTTTAAAAGTAAAATAAGTCAATATTCTTATGGTATTATTGAATATATAAATCATATTGTTAGAAATAAGGATTTACTATTAAAAACTTCTTCAAAAATACCTTTTCTTGAAAATGCTTGTTGCAATGAAAAATCATTAGTTAATCCTATAGTATATTTCAATGAAGAAAATGAAAATATTAAGATAGCTATAAATGTAGTATTAAAAATATCTGCCATTTTAAAGGATATAGATACTTTATCTAGACCACCTTTACTATATCATCCCGACTTTACTGGTATAAAATATTCAAACGTTACTAGTGGTGATATTGAAGAATTGATATATTCTACTATAATTTACTATTGTAATTTTGATAGAGACCTTCCAGTTCCAGACAATTATAAAATAGTATGTTCTGAAAAACCATCAGGATATGATAGTAAATCGTCTATGTTAAATAAAATAGAATTTCTTAAGAAAAACGGAAAAAAATTTACTGAAAATGATTTTCATAAATTAATGAAACTGGTTTTTGAAAAAAATATGGTATCTACCGATGATATTGAAAATATTAATCAAGTAACTATATTTAAAGAAATTATAGCAAACTTAGAACGGTCTAGTTCTAGTATTATTGAAGAACCTTTACGAAAACATCTATTGAAAAATTTAAATAAATATGATCCGAAAAAAATGATTAATGAGAAGTCAGAAGAATTAAAATCTTTAAATAAATATTTAACACGAACAAATACTTTATTATTAAAAGAAATAAATGAATTCTTAGATAAACATGGTAATTTAAGTGATACTAATTTTAAAAAAATACAACAATTTTTGTATAATATTACTAGTTGGTCATTTACAGAAAAAGATACAGATGATTATTCTGACTCTGATTTATATACAATTATTCAATTTATAAAAAATTCTGCTTTTTCGTTTAGTAATATTTATCCATCAGCATTATTAAATGAAGAACCATTTTATTATAATATTCCCAAACACTGGGGTGTTAGCCAGTTTCATAAACAAGATATTATAAACTTTATTAAGAAATACTATGAAAGGTTGAATAAATTTACATCAGATAATATATTAAACCGACTATTAGTAGAAGTAAAAAAACAATTATCTACAATATCACTATTCATGCAAAATATTCCTCTTCATACAGATATTAATAAGAAAAATGAAGAAGGGTTATACACATCATATCATTCTATATTTGATAAAGATACTGTATATAAGTTATTTTCTTACTGTTTTTATTCAATAATATACGAATATATTATCTTATCAAATGATAAAGATTTGTTAAGAGCTGATGTTGAAATAAGTAAGTTGGATAAACGTAATAATATTGAATATATGAAAAATACTTCAAATTCATTATATTCAGAAAATGAATTAACAAATGATAATGAAGAACTTTCTAATGATTTATTAGAAATTCAAATAGAAACTGGTAATTCATTAGAATTAAAAGAACGTGTAGCATCATTATTAATATCATTTATAGAAATTGAAATAGACAATAAAAAGACTATTAATCTAACTTATGATGAAATTAGTAAAAAGGTTAATCGTTATAAAGATATAGAAAGACAAAGAATTTTTGAGAATTTAGGAAGATTGAGTATTGAAGATAGAAAGATAGAAGATACAAATAAGCGTTATAAATTAGGGGATTGGAATATAGGTATGCAAAAAGGTATTTTTCAATATGATCCTGCTACATATGATCGAGAAAGAAATAATTTATTTACCGATATAAATGATGTCGAAGAAACTGAAAAAGAATTAGAGGCATTTGATATAGATGAATTAGACAATTTAGATAATCAAGAAATTAATGATGATTATAATAGAGATACTTTTAATTTTGAAGAATTACAAGATGATTTAGATGATTATAATTCTGATTTTGATGATACATTTGATTAAATTTTATTTTACATAATTTTTTATATTGATATTTTAATTACATATTAATATAATGAAAGGATTTATTAGATATAACAAACTAAGTATTGCTATAATAATTTTTATTATTAACTTTTTCATTGTTCATACATTAAAACCAGCAATGTTATATGAAGATGATGGCTCTTTTAGACAATTTGGAATAGGTTATCAACATAAAACTATTATTCCTATATGGTTAGTTTCTATAATAATTGCTATATTCTCTTATTTGTCTGTAATGTATTATTTAGCGTATGCATAACCATATTTTCATCCATTTTTAGTATATAAATAAAAATGGATCAACCATCTCTAATAGAACCGAATGTAAAAAATTATTTATTTAATACGTTACAAACATGTCACGCTAATCGAGTAAATATATATTTTTATGCTCTCAATATAGGTATATTTATCATTTTTTGTATTATTACTGGTTTTATTTTATACAGGTGTTATACACAAAAACCTAGTGAGTATGAAAAACAAAGAAAACTTATAAAAGATCAAGAATATGTATTATCTAAAATTAGATATTACCAAGATGAAAGGAAAATGAATGAAGAATCACAATATTCTACGATTTCAAATTTACCAATCATGCACGGTTAATATATAATTTTATTATCTGCATAATCTATAATTACTACTATGAGTATTCTTGAAAAACGTGAAGAAATAATCGAAAATAATAATACCGCACAAAAACAATTATTAGATATTTTAGACAATTATTCAAGACATGAAACTACATTATATATACGAGAACCTTTACATGGCGATATTGATTTATTACCTTTACGTGAAGAGTTAGGTTTTAATCTAATTAATTCTATTCACTTTTCTAAGGGACAAATTACAAATATTAGTAATATTCCCAAAGGTATTGTATCTTTAAATTGTGATGATAACTTATTAACTTCTTTATTAAATTTACCTTCTACATTAGAATTTATAAGTGTTCATAATAATCTTATTAGTGATATTAACATATTTGAATTAAAAAAACTGACTAATCTTAATATTTCGCATAATAAAATCACTCAACTAGAATATCTACCTTCAAGCTTAGTAGAATTAAATTGCGAATCTAATGATTTATATACTTTAGATTGTAGCAATTTAATCAATTTAAAAATTTTAAACGTTTCTAATAATAAAATTACAGTTATTGATAATTTACCTGAAAATTTAGATATATTTAAATATGATAACAACCCTAGTATTGAATTCAGAAATTCTGATATTAATATTATAACAGCAGGTAATAAAGAAGTTGTAGAAAAAAATACAAATTATAAGGAAGCATTAAATGAATATTTTAGATTAAAAGATCAATATGAGAAAGGTATTCTAGAAGCTAAAAGACGTATTTATAATAACGCTAATAATACTAAAAAATTAGCAAAGCGTTTAGCTAGTCAATATAAACCTAAATGTATTAATTGCAAGAGGGAAGTAGGAACTATATTTAAAAAACAAGATAGTAAATATTTAGCTATATGTGGTGATAATAATACTCCATGTTCTCTTGATATTAAAATTTTTACTTCTGAGTATAACCAGTTTATGTGGTTATTTGATTTTTTTAAAGGTGAATTTGATAAAGTAAAAGATTCAATTATTAGACAAAAATTAGACACATTATTTAATTACATTACAGAAGAAGAATCTGTATCATTATTCAAAGATAAAATAACTGAATATAATGATGATAACCAGCTATACAATCAATATATTGAGGACTATAATAATTTATATCATAACAAAGAAACATCCAAGAGAATATCAGAACTACAAATTGAGTTATTTAACTATATTGAGAGAAGTAAAGATTTGATACGAGAGTATAAAAAAACTAATAATCGTGAATTTTTAAAATCAGCAATTGATTTACAAATTAAAGATATAGCACCTACTTCTATTCAAATTAGAACATTAAAACATAAGATTATGGAAATTATTAAGATTCAAGACCCAAATAAAATGTTCCCAACTAATCATTTATTCCAATATCCTTTACTATTAAATGATATAGAGTACGGTTCAGCTGAACAACCCCGAGTTATAAAATATAATATATAATTTTATTTCATACTTTAACTATAAAATAAAATATTTAGCAGTCATTATAATTTGAGATTCCATCCCATATAATACCAAATTTATTTGCCCAATCTTTTTTGGCACATAGTTCGCTACCTACAGCTTTCCATTCTTCGTCTGAAAAATCAATAGAACCATTACCTTCTGTTATACCAGGTGTTGCTTCTGTAAATTGTGCGTCTAAACCACCATTATCGTATATATGACCTGTGTTTTTTTCACCATCTAGTGGTATTTTACATTTTATTTCTTCATCTTGTGTAACCTCCCAATAATCAGGACAAGTATTTGAGTGTGGTGGATAAGCTACGGTTCCTTCACCATATGACATAATTATACCAATATACGTTAAAATTCCAATTAATGCTATTACAGCTATTATTAATACTATTGTATAAAAATTATCCATTATATACTAATTCTATACATTTTTGTCACTAAATATAAAATATATTTAGTATTAGTTGTTAATAACGTTTATTTGTCATACTAAAATATATACCAAATATATAAATAAAATGAATTCAAGCTTAAAACCTGATAGTATAAATACAAATCATCAAATCATTGATAGCGAACGTTATAATGGTAGAATTAATATTGTATCCCAACCATCAACTGATGTTGTTTTTAAAATGCAAGAAAAAATAGCTATTAAAAATAAAACTTCTGAATACAGAGAAGGTCTTGGCAATGATTGGGAATCTAATATTCTAGCACAAGTATATTTTTCAGAAGGGAATATTCAAATTATACAAAATGGTCTTCGCGCAGGAGTATATAAAGCATCTGATAATAAATATATAATTGCTCCTCAAAATATTGATACACTTAAAATTATTATGAGAAGTATTTATTTACAACACGCAGAACATAGGGAAGAAGATATTACTGGACAAGTAGAAGAGCTAAACAATTTAGTATTAGAATACGCAATACCATCTGTATATAAATCGGCTGTTAGTTATATGAAATATTGTCAAGACCAAAGCACATTAGTTGTTCCACTTGAATTACCACGTAATCATGACCGTGATTACAAACAACTAGAAACTAAAAAGTTTATGTAATATTCTTTAATTAATAAATAATGTAAAATCTTTATTTATTAATATTTTATATATTAATGATTATAATAACTAAAAGTTTCAATAGTTGTACCCAAACATTTATATACGTTAATAGTTTCTTAATACGTGAATATTACCCAAAATATGATCAAACTTATGAGAAACAAATAGCATATCAAAAAAATTATGAAATTGCTAAAACAATCGCAAAAGAAAAATATATTGAAGAACAAGAGAGAAAAAAACTACATATAAAGAAAACCTTTGCTGAAATTTGTTTTGGTTAATGATATTTATAGTAATTTTTATAATAATGCCCAATTATAATACTATTACCAAAGTGCCAAATTGTTCTATTATAAATATTCCAATATCCTACCCATTTCATATGGAAGAATCCAATACAACCCATTGACCAAGGGAGTAATAATATAGGAAATTTATTTGTAGCTTTAATCATAGTTGATGTATATACAACAGATTTTACTATTTCTACATTGGATACTAGTTTCATACAACTATACATTTTTATTAAATCTTGTATAAACGAATATTTCATCCAACTACCACCACAACATATTATTATACTTACACCATCCATCCATTCTATTAGTTTTGTCTTAAAGTTATTCTTATATAATATTAGCTGTTTATCCTTTTCTCCATTATTAAATAATCTATATATTAAAGTGTAATTATAGTCTTCATACATATGATATAGAGAACTACAATATGCTAATACATTCATTCTATCCTGAACTATCCTTGGAATCTTATAATAAAATGGAATAAATGAAAATAATAAAGATGATACACCAGAGTTATAAGGATATATCATAAATATAGTATATTATATTATATAGATGTTTTTACAAGTAAAAAAATATATTTGTTCAAATAAGAAGCAACTTGTTATAAATGATATACAAGAATATGAGTATAATAATAGCAATCAATGTAGATACAAAAATAAATACTGTAAAGAAGATAATTGCGTAAATACTTTCTGTAATAAAGTATATACAATTATAAAATATTGGTGTTTCAAACCATACAAAATTGAATAACTTTATTATACTTCTATATTTATAACTTTGAAGAATGAATAAAGAAAATATAAACTGTTTAAAAAATAATATCCAAGTGGATATGGATGTTAAAGAATATATAACAAATAATAAATATCCTAATTATTTAAAAAAAACTTCTTTTACTGAATATATTACTATGAAAAATAAACATCCAATATTAGACGATTATGAATATCATAATTACAACTATACTAGCACTTATGATACAATAAATGTAAAAGAAATAATGAACAAATGCGATAACTTAATAAAGTGCATGACAGAAAATGAACCTGAAATTGAAAAATGCCCTATATGTTTAACTGAATTTGAAGAGACTAATTATGTAATTCCTAAATGCAAACATAAGGTATGCGCTATATGTTTTACTAATAATATTAAATACAATAAACATACAGGTGATTGTTGTGTGATATGCCGCCAACAAATATCTTAATGCCAACTAAAGGAATTGAACCTTTATTTCACCCCCGCAATTAGGGTTACTCGTAACCAACCAAGGCAATATATTGTTAGAAAATAATTAAATAATATTCCAATTTAATTGAAATGCTATAAATAACCACGCTAATACAGGTATTAATACTATTTTAGAATATGTATGTTTATGCATAGACATACAACATATAAGAATAGCTATAATAAGGGAAATTGTATATAAAGCTATTTTTTTTTTATTAAAACATGCGAATATTACAATCCATAATGTTAATAATATTGTGCATAATCCATGCATTAAATCTAATTCTACAGATGAAATCGCATTTACCCAGGAAAATCCTAATAAAATATATAAAATAGGCCACACTATCTTAAATACAATCGCAGGTGGTCGTTGATTTAATGAACCACCTTCGTCTTTAGATATTTTACATATACTTGATATTCCAAATCCGGATAAAAGAGGAGTCCAAAATCGCCAATTTTGTATATAATCCATATTATAATAAAAAAATATATTTTTTTAGTACCCTTACAAATTAATTCATATAATTATTAAATTTCTTTTTTTTATATATTATATTTTTTTTATCATGTGGATATGATGATAATTCTATAACTTCTAGTTCATCTGTATCCATTAAAGTTATATTTTTAATCCAATTAAAAGGCATTGAACGTGTGCCAGGAACTGTTCCATATGAAGCATCTGAATAGTTTTCTACAATTAATGTATTTGAAGGAGATTCAATTGATACAAATTTTGCTGTAAAAACTCTATCATCATTATCTATTTTACGCATATGAAACTTATACGTATATCCTTTACATAAAAATTCTTCCATTTTTGATATAATTATTATATAGTTATATCAAAACTTACAAAATTCAATTTTATAGTTTATTTCTTCTTTTTAACAACCTTTTTTTTAGTTGATGATACAGTTTTTTTATTTGGTGAAATTTCACCAGCTTGTATCTTTTCGCGTTTTGTTTTATACTTCGCATATTCTTTCTCTAATACATTAAGTTCATTCATCCACATCTTTTCAAGAGTTGTATTTTTTAATATATCCAATTCTGTTTCTGTTGTTTCTTTTTCTTTCATAATGCTAAGCACATTTTCTTCAGTTACTGAATCCATAGGCATCTTAATCAAATATTTAAAATCACCATCAATAGTAGTATATTGTTTTTGTATCAGCATTTCGGTAACCTGTTCAGATTTCTTACGTCGTAAATCAATAGTTCCATTTAAAGTCTCTTGAATATACTTTGCCCGATTAGATAAACGTATCAATTTCTTTTCCATTTCATTTATTAAATAAGTCTTACGTTTTTGATATAAATTAATACGAATATCATAAAATTCATCAATAATTTCTTCAGGAGTTAAATATTTTTTCAATTTACATTCTGAGTTAAACATATGCATATTCGTAGTGCTAACAGTTGTAAATAATTTTAATAATTTTTCTACTCCATTACAATTATTAGCATCAATTTCTGATTCAAGACTTGCTAATTTACCACGTGGAAATATAACTGTAAAATCAACTGTAACTTCTGTAGAAATTGATGTAAAGTCTCTTATAGAAGGAGGGGTCTTTTTACCATTCTTATCAGTGCTTCCATCAACTAAAGATTCTAAGAATGAAGTATATGGCATAGTCCAAGTTCCTACAGGTAATTCTGTTATTTGGATTTTATCATCTGCTATTTTATTATATTTACCTTTTATTAGAAATTTCTGTTCGGTAATTTTTGACACACTACCTTTAAACCCTTCATAATAAGGTATAAATTCTATAAGATTATTAGATTTATTGCTGAGTTTATTTTTTAAATATTGAATAACTGTAGATGGATTATAAGGTGAAATATTACATGAAAATCCTGTTCCTATTCCGGTGATACCATTAATTAAAGCAAACGGAATTATTGGAACATAATATTCAGGTTCAACAATTGTTCCATCATCATTCAAATAATTTAATACAGAATCATCAGTTTCTGGAAACAAGAATCTTGTTAAACTATTAAGAAGGGTAAATATATATCTTTCTGACGCACTATCATCACCACCATGTAATCTAGTCCCAAATTGACCATTTGGTTCAAGTAAATTTATGTTATTTGACCCTACATAATTTTGTGCCATATTTACAATTGCTCCATTCAAACTTGCTTCACCATGATGATACGCACTATGTTCAGATACATACCCTGAAAATTGAGCTACTTTGATTTCACTAGTAAGTTTTCTCTTAAATGCTGAAAATAGAATTTTTCGTAATGAAATCTTCAACCCATCTACCATATTTGGTATAGAACGCGCACAATCATATGTACTAAAATGTATCATTTCTTGATTTATAAATTGTTCGTATTGAATATTTGAATTATTAGTATCTAAATAAGAATTTTTATCGTAGTTTTCTAACCAAAGTTTTCTATCATCTGCTCGTTTTTTATTAAATATTTTATCAATAGTATCATCAGTTCTTTCTGAATGTACAAAATTTACAATCTTTTTATGTGCAAAATATTCTTTAAATTCTGCTGATGTAGATGTTCCTAATCCCTTAAAATATTTAATAGTCCAACCACTTGGAACGCCTCCTTCAAATGTTTCTTTCCATTTATTATATTCACCATCATTATAAAACAATTTTATTTGACTACCTTTCTTAGCACGAAGAATAGGAGTATTCATAAATGATATAAACCCTGGAATCTTTACTAATGAAGCCCATTCGCTATGAAATAGATTAATACATAATCCCTTAATATGTGATCCATCTAAATCTTGGTCTGTCATATACATTACTTTACCATAACGTAAATACTTATGGACGTCATCTAATGATTCGTATTCTTTACCAGCTTCCAAACCCAAAATCTTTTTAATATCATTAATTTCTTTATTTTCAGCAATTTTTTTAATTTGTTCTCCACGAACATTTAATAATTTACCTTTTAATGGATAAATCCCTATGACGTTACGGTCATCACTTGATAGTCCTGATACAATACCAGATAACGCACTTAACCCCTCACAAAGAATTAAAACACAATCTTTTGATTGTGACGTTCCACTGAAATTTGCATCTATAAAATTAGAAATACCACGAACAGATTTTGTTTTAGAACCGTCGGTTTTCTTTGCTAGTTTATTATCTTTAACTTCAGTTAAAGAACATGCTGTTTCCATGACACCCATTTTTGCTACTCTTTCGATAAATCCATCAGATACACTACATGATGAACCAAATTTCGCAAAGGGTGTATTCATATAATCTTTTGTTTGACTGTCAAAAGAAGGATTTTCTATATCACATCTAACAAATAACATTAATTGTTCTTTAATAGTAGATGGATTTACCTTAATCTTTTTACGTTTTTCAATAAAATCGCACAATTTACGAACTATTTGACTAGTAATATAATCAACATGTTTACCTCCTTTAAAAGTGCATATACCATTAACAAAAGATACATGTGTAAATTCATGTGTAGGAGAAATAGATACAGCATATTCCCAACGTTCATCTTTACTTTCATATATACGTTTAGACGTATCCTTTCCTCCAATGTATAAATCAATGTATTGCTGGAAATTTCTTATGTTAATTTGATTTTTATTATAAATAACCTTAATTTTTTTAATAGAATGATCTGTTACCGCACCAATATCATATATACGTTTTTTTAATAAAGATAACATATCACTAGTTAAACCTTGAATGCCTAATCGTTGATAATCAGGTCTAAAAGTTACTTTCGTATAGGGTTTTGTTGTTTTTGACACTTTTGTAATAACAGGTTTTGATATTTCATCTAAATTATTATGATATTCTTGAACATATTTAAGACCACGGGTATGATCAATTGTCTCAATTCGTCCATATAATGACCAAATTAATACTAATTTAAATCCAAATCCATTTTTCCCACCAACGATTCTCTTTTCATCTTTATTATAATTTGTAGATGTTCTTAAGTGTCCAAAAACCATTTCTGGAATCCATATATCATATTCTGGATGTTTAGCAATGTCTATTCCATTACCATCATTTGTCATTGTAATAGTACCATTATCATCAATATCAGTTTCAATATATGTTACAAATTTTTTATCAAGAAGAGGCGAATGTATCATACGAATTACATGATCACGACAATTCACAATACCTTCATCAAATAGTTTATAAAGTCCTGGTATATATTCAATATCTCGTAATACAATTCTATTTGAATCATCATCATACACCCACATGCGAGAATCTACATTTTCAACTGAACCTATATATGTATCAGGATTATCCAATATATGTTGTTTATCAGTTTTTTTTTGATACTGCTTTGCTAAAGAGGTTGTTGAAGATGACATTTCCTTTAACTTATAATAGTTAAGACTGTTATTTTTAATTCACTTTCCGTTATCTTATATTTTCAATTTTCTATACAGTTTATAAGGGGGTATTATACAAAATGTCAAAAATGTTTAGTACAAACCCACGGGTTTCTACTACAGCACCATCAAATATTACTACATCTAGTAATAATGTTTCGATGAGCCGTAGTATGCGTTTGTCACAAATAATAAACACTGGTAAATATAGTGTACAAAAAACAATGGCAGAAGTATTTGGACCTACTGATATATTATTATCAAATCCTTTTGTTTTTTTTAATAAACCTATAGGAACTCTTATATCTACAATAAGTAGTAAAGATATAAATTCTTTTTCTTTTTCATATACAATAGATGATACTGATAATTTTTATCTTCTAGATGATAAATTATACTCAAATGTTGTAATGTTAGATGAAGACATTGTTTATGATCTTAAAATAACATCTTTTGATGGAACTTATAAATTTACTAAATTATTCCAGTTAGGTTTTCAAACACCGCCAGCCATTATCAAAATTCCAATTGTAAATGTAATTGAGAATTCTAGTGTTTTATTTATTAATTTAAATACGGTTTTTAATGACTCAAATAATGATGAATTAACATTTACCGCAACTAGTAATAACACAGATTTAGTTACATGTAATATACTTGGGAACCAATTAATACTTTATTTTATTCCTAATACCAATGGAAGCGCAATAGTCACATTAACCGCAAATGATTCATATTATAATGTATCTACACATTTCCCAGTTAATGTAACACCACTTGATGCTGCGTATAGTATTTCAACACAAGTTATTCCTGATACGTTACCTCCGGGTAATATAGTAACTAATGATAATGGTGTTGTCACAAACGAAGTTGTATTAGATAATAATTATGTTAGTATTATTTCTACTGATATTAACCAAATGAATTCAGAAGAAAAACGTGAAAATGTGAATCAAAATATTACTGCTATTTTATCACGATTTGAAAAAGCACAAATAATTGATTCTTCTATAGAATTAAGGATTCCTGTTGATTTATTACCAGTTCCTGCTATATCATCTAAAGTTAGTGAAATTATTTTAGTTGATGGTAAAAAATCTTCTATTGCAGAACCTTTACAAGTTAATATGCAACATACTAATGATAATGATGCTATTTATATAGATACTGAAATTGGAAATTATATAACACTTAATTTTGAAAATGATACATTAGAAATACAACAATTATCTAGAAATACTTTTAATGTTATTTTAAATAGTGGTATTACTCAAGTAAAAAATAAAGGTGATGTAATCGCAATATCATCTTCAAATATAGTTATTATTTTAGGTAGTATTATTACAAATCCTAATCAAGCACCTATATCTTATAATATTACTTGTCAGTTTAATGAAGATTCGGTAAATACAATAGATTTAAGTGCTAGTGATGTAGATGTTATACCTAATTCAAATAACTCAGATTCTATTACATATATTATTACGAATTTACCAACACACGGTTCATTAAATGTTTCTTCTAATACAGATTTACATAATAATCAAATTACATATACACCTAATTTAAATTATTATGGTAATGATTCAATTACATATTTTGTAAAAGATAGTTATGGTATTATAAGTAATATTTCTACTATAAATATTACTCTTGATAATGTTGATGATGACGCAACTGGAACAATAAATATCAATGGAACTGTGGAAGAAGGAGGCATTATAACATTTACATTTAATATTACAGATATTGATGGTAATGGTATTGTTTCTTATTCTTATCAATGGCAGATATATAATAATACTGAATGGATTGATATAGATAATGAAACTAATGTTAGTTATCAAATACCATCAGATCAAAGTTTAGTTGATAAATTTATTCGTGTTAAAATAACTACTACAGATAGTCTAGGTGGGATATCAAATGTATTTTCTAATTCAGAACAAGTTATTAATGTTGATGACTTAGCTACTGGAACTTTAACTATGACTGGATTTGTTCAAGAAGGAGGAACTGTATCTTATTCTTCCACTATTAGCGATGTTGATGGAACTATTACAT
>CEOU01010664.1_pt1 | contig 24880 bp, 24 predicted proteins | sample 530731 | NCBI WGS metagenome assembly CEOU01 (sample SAMEA2620894, study PRJEB7988) | marine metagenome | isolation source: saline water (ENVO:00002010), including
GTAAATAAGTCTTTATCTTTAACAAGAACATCCTGAATGTCTTCCCATCCTTGTGCCCTCGGTGCAGAATCTTGATGTACTCCCCATAAACCAGGTAAATCTATAGCATCAGCCGGAAGACCATAACTATCAACAGCATCTAATCCTCCATCTCCACTTCGAAATCCAGAACCCAAATCATTCGCGTCTGTTTTCAAATGTAACCACCCATTTGGAAAACCAATAGGCGTGGGATTTGGGTGAGTATCTCCTTTTGCTACACCTCTTTTATACCACCCCTTCTTTTCAAGTTTTGAAGGGTCTTTTAGTGCATCTCTAGACGACGGTTTTTGTAGTAAAGTTGTAATAGTCTGCGGACTTAAATCCGCGTCAAGTGGAGTATCTGGAGTGTCAAAATCTAATTTAATAGATAAATATAAATCTCCTATACAATCCGTTTCATTATCTATTGTAAAAGTTTGGACTCCTCCCCATGAAGCTGATTTAGAAGTACCTGATATATTCAATTCAGATAAACTATGACCATGAACTATTTGCTTATCTTTATCATTTTTATCCCAAAATAGAGACATTTTTTTATCTTCTCCTGAATATGTATCAGTAGATGCTAAAGATTGTGTACCAGTATCATTATATACACTTATAGACGCTTCTGCTCCTATAGCATCGGTCATTTTATATAATATAAAGATTATATTTAAATAAATGTCAAGCTTTATATTATTTAATAAATTACATCTAATTTAGGCTGCAAATGATATAGAACCACCTACAGTAGTTTGTACAGTAGTACCTACAGCTGTGGCAACAAGTTTGGGAGAACCTAAACTTGTCCATGCTGATGTAGAATTAAACCCGGTTTTAACTGGTCTACGAGTGTTTCCACTAATAGTTGAAGCAGCATCAACATTGCTCGCAAAAAGACTTGTTTTTATTCTAATGTTTAGTTTGGCGTTGTTGCATTTAGCCAATGGAACACCCGATGTACTGAATGCCTCATCTGCTAATTTTATTACATATATTCCAGAATCTTTTATGTCTTTTAATCCGAACTCTTCTAAATTAGCCGTTTTTATAGCTGTAGATGGTATGAAACCAGTTCTTTCTCCGCCAATTACTAATTCTACAGAGTGTAGCCAATCTTTAGTATAACCAACTAAAGGAATATCTGGTAAAAATTCTTTTGTGGTTGAACCTGCACTAGGTAGTTCAAGAACGCCGTTATTTTCAATTCCACTCTTGATATTAGAATTACTTAATCCAGCTCCAATTTGATATGTAGATAGAGATGGTTCAGTTTCGTAATTAGTGTGTTTCAATAGTCCTAAACTATTAGTCATAAAATCTCCGTCATTGTTTTCGGGTACAAGGGGACCGGCTGTCTCTACGCCATCTTTACCACTGTACCATCCATCGAATAATGGTTTTTTAGTTAGATTCGACATCCATGGACCATGTCCAGCGGCACCAGCAGAAGCACTTGTTGCATTGGCTATAGTCTTAGATGCATCATACTTATTACCCTTTGTAAATGGCCAAGGCTTTGTTAATTCTCCAACGGCAAAGCTGTGTGTATTATCAACAGCTGGTACTCTTAGAGATAGTAAAAGATGGCTGCAGTTACATTCAAACTTACTAATATCAAAAGATATCTCTTTATACTCCCCATCTGGCTTAGAAAGCGTAGAATAATTATCACCTGATGCATTTGGAGCGGTTGTAACAGCGTTTATAAGTTTTTCAGGATTTTCATACTCGAGTGTCTCTGATGTTTTCAACACCCTGTTAACAACATTATTTCTTATAAAATTCTTCTCGGTTTCTGTAATCATATGAGTTGTAACTGTTGCACTGGTTTCAAATTTCCAATTAGTTGGGATCATACTAGTGTTCGATGTTAATTTTTGAATACCAAACACTGGCCATATACCTCCAGCACCGTGGAGACCCTCATGTTCATGTCCGGTATTAACAACGTTTAACGCATCTGTAAACATAACGGGGTCAAATTTATTATAATAAACTTTCATGGATAGTGTATTGGTTGTAGAACCGGCCTGTAGGAAGGCAGAATTCATTCTAGACGATCTTCCAGTGAATGGTATGGAAATAGACCATTCTATAACATTATCCTTAATAGATGCAGTACCTACGTTTCCTGTATTAGGATTATTAACGTTTGTGAAAATATTAGGGTATTCTCCACTGTTATCAGTGCTTCCAGACATTACACATGGATTATTGGTTTCAGTTATATTTCTTGCAAATATAGCATCAGACGTAAGAGTATCTACAATCAAACCACCCAATTTTATTTCTAGTTTATGTATAAGAGTTAATAAAAATGTATTTGAAAAGTAAATGGCTGTGCTATTTGCAAAGGATGGGGGGTTATTTCCAGCATCGGAACCCGCGGGTATATCAAATGTCATTCTACCCGTTAGTATAATGTTACTGATAGCATCTATATCATCAGGTAAATCAAATGTATCTTGATTTGTAGCCTGAGATGGAGTTCCGGTTGGGAAACCCTTCATACTACCAACGACGACAGTTTGTCCAGTTCCGTTTATATACTTTGTATTACATTTTGTTAAAAAATCAGATTCTATTAAAGTGTCTTCTTTATATTTATTGGCTCTGCACACAGATTGAGAACCAGTTGAATTAAACGTCTTGATGGCTACATTACTAATACCCATGTCTTTTATATAAAGGTATATATTTTTTTTTAAATAAAAACGTTTAAAATGTAATTTTTAAATAATAATGTATAATAATACCTAATGTCTCAATTTGAATGTGATGTCAAAGATTTAATAGATTCCAATACAACCAGGGAGAATAATGAAATTAATATAGAACCCGTAGAAGAGGAAATTGAAAATCAGATGACAATAGATCAGCAAATTCCCAAACCTCAACCACAAAGTAAAACAAATATCCCCAAGAGGAAGATAACAAATAATCTAAAAACACCTCAAAGAGAAACTGTAAGGACTACCGTTTGGGAGGTGATTTTAAATGATGTGAAAGATAAGAAAAATCATAAGATATTTATGGTAATTATTGGTATGTATCTCTTATTAAATTCTCAGCCAATTTATAAATTAATTTACGATATGTTTCCTTATTTAATGGAATCTGCTACAAAAGTTAACATAAAAGGACAAATTGCAATAGCTATTGCGATTTCGATTGCAGTTATAATTTCAAAGTCTAGTTTATTCGCGTGATTATTTCTTTTTAGACTTAGGCGGACCTATTGATTGAGTTTTATTAGTAATTCTATTTTCCATATTAAATAGTATATTTTCAAGTGTGAATTTTTCAAAAACAGGTACTTCTTCTGATTTTGTTTTTGGTTTTTTCCAACCCAGTGCGCTCTCAAGACCTGGTGTAATAGGTATAGGAGCACTTTGATAATCTCTACAACAACCAAACTCTCCATCGCTCTCGGAAAGACATTTTTGACAAAATCCCGATGGAGTTAACTTGAAGTAAATGTTATTATGAGAATGAAAATCTCCTTTATTTTGACAATACTTAGATTTTGTTGCTATGATATAAACAGGGTTTTCTTTAGATTTTTGTATGATACGAATATCTTCAGATCTATACAAAGGCATAAAATTCTTAAAAAACTTAATAATAGCCTGATATTCATATGAATCTTTATCGAGTCTTACGAATCCTTTTTTTGTTGAGGTATCACCAGTGTCTTCTGTTTCTTCATAAATCTGAAGATTAGTAGTTTTTGTAATTTCATTAATATTAGTTCTTACACTTGTCTGTTTAATAGACAATAAATTATCACTAATGTATTCATTTGTTAGTTCGGAATCTACAATTTTACCGTTGTATACTGATTTAATGATATATACTCTATTTTCATAATGTTTAACACCATCTGATATAGAACATTTATCCGATCCAATTAATCTAAGCCCATTAGCATCATAAACACATTTATCTATAATTTTATCCCAGTTGTCATAACAACTTTCAATTTTACCAAATTCTGTAGTAAGACGAACTATGATGTTTTTACGAATAGACTTAGCAATATCTTTATCAACAAAGATGTCTGGCCAATGTAGATGATAACCTTGTTTGATGTATTTTACACCTGATTTAATATTTTCTTTAAATTTATCAGCAGTGGTAATTATACATATGTAAGTCTTTTGATAAATATGTTGAATAACATCTTGTATGACCTTGATGTAATTGGATATATCTATGACCTCAGTTGAATTAAAGTCAAAATCAATAAAAAATTTAAACACATCTGTTTTTCTTTCTACTATACAATTTTTACAATTAATGTACTTTGAATACATTTCTTGAAACAATTCATAATCATTAGATATATCTAATTTACCCCCATCAAGTAAAAAATGTGTTACATTTTGTTTATTAGAATCTGTTACAATTTTACCAGTAGAATAAAACCATGTTGTTAGTGGATTATCCATTACGATATATATAATTATATTATAAGACTTTAAATGAATTTTCTATCCTTTAAATTTAATTGTTACGTTTAAATTATTCGTATATATACCTTTTACAGCACTTGGAGATAAAACTGTGCGTTTGTCTTTTCTTTTATTTAGAAGTGTTGTATTCATATCAGAATCTATTAGTGAAATATTACTTATAGCATAATCATAAATTTTATTCTCTAAAACCCACCTAAAAAAATTTAATTGCCCAACTGTTGTTATTATTTCTTTATCCAATGTTTCATACCCGGATGTATATTCTTTCCATTTTAATGTATTCATATCTATAATTATTCTTCTTTGTCTACAAAACGGATCAAAGTATTTTTTAGAATAAGCCTTTAGCTGGTTTTTATAGTCTAGGTATATATTAAAATAAATAGTATCACCGTTTGATTTATATAAAGGGTATATAATATTGTATTTCTTTGAATAATTTGTTACCAACCAGTCCAATAATCTTAGACTTAACGGGGTATTTTGATAGACTATATCACGAAGACGAGGCATTTTATTTTTATAGAAAGATAACAGAAAGTTTATAAGTGTTTCTTCTCTAGTAGAAAAAGTCATTTAGATGTAATGTAATTTACCTTTAAATAAATTTAAAGACTGTGTATTATTATACAATATGTAATTAATATAGATGTTATTCGAAATTATAGATGAAGCTTATAAAAAACAGATTATATTTTTACTCAATAATAACTGGACTGGAAGAACCGATTATTATTTCCCAGCTCAAACTTCTGTAAATTTGGAAAAGATTCATTTTACAAAACTCAGAGACTATAATTACGTATATGCAAAGAAAAATACTACCGACTCTAGAAGAGGAATACTATTTACATTTATAAATTCTAATGCAGAAAATGTATCTGTTGTAATCCTCAAAGACTTTACTATGTATACTGTGAATATAAACTGTTATCATGAATATTTCTATGGTAGTATATTTGATATTTCATTTACCGAAGAAAACATTATACTCTGTGATGTATTTATGACGGGGGGTAATAAAGTAAATAACTATTCTTATATAGATAGAATGTCTGAAGCCGAGTATTTTGTAAATAATACAATAGAATCAGAACCTAAATTAAATACATTGAAATATTTTGATTCTATTTCAGACTTTTCAGGTGATAATTTTCAAAATGAAGAACTTTTTATAATACCAAATAATTTACCCATTACAACGGGTATAAATTACTCTTGTTTTAAATGGAAACCTGCAAATAAAATCACATTTAATTTGTTATTTGAAGATGAAGATGAAGATGTAAATGTATACACAACCAATTTTAAAAAATTGAAGCAATTTGCTAAAATTAGAAATAATACACCGGAGGGTATGGAATACATTAAATCAATCAGAAGCCTTGAAAATTACAAGAGTGGGTGTATAATTGAGGTTAACGTAGACAATGATAAAATGAACATAGTAAAGGTAGACAATGATAAAACAATACCAACAACAATAAGGACAATAGAAAAAATACTTCATATTAAAAAAGAAGACATAACATTTGAGGATATCCTTAATTTAAATAATTGAAACATTCCAATTTTAACTAAATCATTTAAATTCATAAATAAGAATTAATATGATTTAATTACATTCACACTACATTATACTACACTACACTACACACTAAATTACACGTTTACCAGAGACCGAAACGCGAGCGCATGCGGCGACGGTAAGCCGCACGAGCCTTGATGGCAGCCTTGGTCATCTTTAGCTTCTTCTTGCGACCACGGCGGGCAGACTTGCGATTGCGGCGGCGGTAGGCACGGCGCGCGCGAATGGCAGCCTTGGTCATCTTTAGACGTCTCTTGGTACGTCTGCGGCGGAGACCCTTTCTGCTTCTGCGGGTGCGGCGCTTCTTAATGTAGACCTTGCGGCCCTTGGAGCGGTAGTAGAGAGCACCGGTCTTACCCTTGTAAAGCTTACGCTTGCGACCGGCAACTACAATGGAAGTCTTACCCTTGGAAATCTTGCGGGTACGACGACGGCGGAGGGGCGAGCGCGAACGCTTGCGCTTAGGCGAGCGACGCGAGCGGCGGCGGCGCTTGGCGCCAAAATATAGATCGAGGAGATCGTCAGACATATTTATTTTAATATATACAAAAGAAATTAAATTAAAATTAATTCAAAAATAAAATAAATTAAATTAAAATTTTTATAAATTTGGAAATTACATTATCTCTGAAATTGTGTGTATTCATAAATTGCATTAGAATGTCTTTATCTGTTTTTTTCATAGAGAATGGTTCTGGTAATTCATAATCGAATGTAGTGAATATATCTCTACAAATTATGTAATTAAAATTTTCAGTTAATTTTATACCACTTGATACGATATTTTCTATACATTTATGTTTCTTGATTAAATTGTATGCAGTTACTGGTCCTATAAGCGGAATAGACTCTGTATAATCACAACCAGATAGAATGCAATAATCCACAAAATTATCTATAGACATATCTATATCTGTTAGTAGTTTTTCTAAATTTATTTCCGTTATTTGCTTACTAATACTTGTTTTTAGAACATTGGAACAACCAAATGTAAGAGCGTCGGAATCGTCGGTAACAGTATAATCTACTAGTTTGTTTTTTTGAAGAAAAGCACAATACTTTTCAGCATCATTTGGTGCTGTACAATAAGGAATACCAGATTTTTCTAGAAATTCTTTACATTGGTCAATATGATACTTTTTTACAATTATAATCTGTGATTGTAGTTTTTCAATTTCGTTGTTTATTTCAATTTCTTCTTCCTCACTCTGCGGGACTTTTTCCTTGAGTTCGTCTAAACGAATATATATTTTATGTTTAGCAGCCTGTCTCTTTTCTAGTGTAATGTTTTTGGCCTCAGGAGGAACTCCATCAAATATAAAAACAGGTAGAATTCCATTCATTACATAAAATTTTGCCCTATTTGCTATACCAACTAAATGTGAATTCTCGATATTTGATGCATATTTAAATTTGTAGAGTAGTATACTACAATCTATAGCTACAATTTTACCATAGTATTTTCTAATGTCATTTTGTGTTATACTATCGGGAGAATGCTTTTTTATAAGGGCATTTAATCCTCTAATTCCCATTTACATTATCTATATTTTATTCTTTTAAACTATTAAACGAAATTAAATTCACTCTTATGAATTTAATCAACTATTAGGCATTCAGTAAGAACAACAGGTGAAACGTCTGAATTGTCTTCGGTTGTAATATCTAGAACTCTCTTAGGGTGTTTAAATTCAGGATGAGTCTCAATTCCCGCTTCGCGGTAATGAACTACATCCTTCCAAAACCTGTCTAGAATAGGCAAATTCTTCTTAAGCCACTTATGATTAATGTAAGTTCTTACAATACTCATAGTTTTCGGAGGAAGATATTCAATAAAATCAGAAACTTCAAGTCCGCAAATGAACATATTCAACTGAACTTGGGGATAATAATACTCTGGAATCTTTCCCGGAACAATCTTTCTCTTATAAGGACACTTAACTTCCAATAAAATAGGCTTTGCATTAGGATCTGTTAGACTAATAGAAATACCGTCTGGCGAACCAGCAAGCCATGGATATTCATCGGATTTATGGACATCCTCATGAGCAATAAGACCAAATTCGTAACTCTTTTGACCAGTTAGTTTACAATACTTTTCAATAGCTTCGTCTTCATACTTTTGACCGTGACGAGTAGCAATATTACCAACAAATGGCTTTGGATCATGACCACATTTCTTAAAAAGTACGTCTTTTGGTTTTTGATAAGGATTCAAGCCTAGAACTGTGCCTGCGTCACTTGATGTCAATTTGTTTTCTCTTTGTTTGAACCACGCATCAGAACGTTGTTCATGCATGGGAATTGATTTCAATTCATTGATTTTGTCCATAAAACTAGTATTTAAATCTGTATTTATTTAATTTTTAAATCATTTAGGAAAATAATATATACAGATTTAAAATAAACTTATGGTTAATATCAGTATAAAAAACATAGATGGTTTAGAATATTTACAAGATATAAAATCATCTACTATAGATTTGGTACTTACAGATCCTCCTTATATTATATCTAAGGAAACTGGAATGAATTCTCATTATAATAATATTAAAAATAACGAATTAAACAACATAACATCAGTTAAAACAGAAGAGGAATGGTTGAAATATAAAAAAGATAATAATACATCGGATGAATATAAAGATAATTATATTAAATATGGAACTATCTATGGTAAAAAGTATTCTGTAAAGACGGATTACGGAGATTGGGACTCTGAATTTACATTGGATAAATTAAATGAATTCATAAGAGAATATTATAGGGTTTTAAAAAATGGAGGAACTGTTATTATCTTCTTTGACATATGGAAAATATCCCTTTTAAAAGATATCCTTGAAAAGAATAATTTTAAACAAATTAGATTTATAGAGTGGATTAAAACAAATCCACAACCATTGAATAGTAAAGTAAATTATCTCACCAATTGCAGAGAAATAGCATTAACGGCAGTAAAAAAGGGAAAACCAACATTTAATGGACAATATGACAATGGAACCTATTATTATCCCCTCCAAGGAGGTAAAAATAGGATACATCCAACACAGAAAAGTTTAAAGCTTTTTGAAGAACTAATTATTAAACATTCGAATGAAGGAGATACAGTACTTGATACATTTTTAGGAGGCGGAACCACTGTAATTGCAAGTAAAAATACTAATAGAAATTTTAAGGGAACAGAATTGAATAAAGAATATTATGATAAGGTTATTAAAATTGTTAATTAATGTGGAATAATTATATAATCTATTCCCGCTTTAGATAATTCAGGAATAGAAATTGTCCCACCTATTCTAGGGTCTTTTCTATCAGACTTATACCAGGAATTTTCCCATTTGGGCCACAGAACTTTCCAAACCTGTTCACTTGTCAGTTGTAAAGTCTTGATAAGTTTACCGTTTTTATAGTCAATTATTGTCCAATGATGAAGTGGGTCACGCATTATTTTTAGTTTACATTCTAGTTTCTGTTTTTGTATAGTAGGAAATCTAGACATACCATTATATGTAAATGAGTGAGATTTTTCAATATTAGTCCCTTTCCGGAATCCTTTAAATTCTGTAGCCTTTAACTCGGTAGTTTGGTTTAGTTCATTTACTGCGTCAGCGCCACCCCCTACTCCCTTTAACTTATATCCAAGAGTAAGTGATTGAACAAACTCCATGAACCGATTATAGTTAAAGGGATTACCTAAATTTTTGTTCTTAAACCATCTTAATAAGAAAAATCCTAATTCCTTAATATCAAATTCATCATAATCTTCTACATTTAGTTTTTTAAAATTTACTTTATTAGAACATTTTATAAGATCTTTTCTATCCATTTTCCTTAGATCCGCTATGTATTTTTCATTCATTTATATTCTTATATTTATTATTTTTTGTAATTAATTTAAATAAATACAATCATAATTTAATAAAAATGTACCGTATTATCCCTCTTAGAATTTTACGAAGAACAAGGGGTGTAAAATTCGACGAAATGGTTCCATCTGATATTCCTAGGATTAGTGGTATTGATCGAGTTATTCACGGTCCAAATTCTATTTCTCCAGGTCCGGTAGAAGATTGTACTCCCCCAATTAAAAGACCCTGGTATATGCATCCGGGACAAGATGATAATCTTCTTGTTCTTCAGGGAACTAGATACATTGATATCTTTGATCCAAAAACTCTAACAAAAGCTTCTTTTATTGTTACACCGGACAAGGTTTATAAAAATGACAAGTTGTATTTTGATGGTCCAGCTATGGTAGTATGGCCAGCGGGTATTTTTCATAGAATTATTAGCGGAGTTGAAGGTAGTATATCTGTTAATTTTTCAACGAGAACTGAATTGTTTGATCTTAAAGACAATTTTAATGTATACAATCTATGTACAAACACTGGAAAGTATACATTAGTTAAAGATGGATATGAAGATCAGCCAGACCTTCATTATAAGTATCCCAATGATGAAATCAAGGGTCTATTCAAAGACATTATTCCATAATTTTAAATAAATACTTAATGTAATGGATAATCCTGGTTCTTTTCCAGTCGATGTTGTTATCACTTGGGTAGATACAACAGATGAAGCATGGATAAAAAGATATGAAAATACTCTCAAAAAACCTTTTAAAAGATCGGAAAGATGGAGTCCAGAATGTGCTCCGCCCGACGCAGAACTTTCATTATGTTTAAAACTTATTCGTAAGAATATGAAATGGGTTCGTAATGTATTTATTGTTACACAGCAACAGACTCCTGAATGTATTACAAAAAATGAAATACTAATAGATCATTCAGAAATGGGATTAGGACTTGTATTCAATGCTTTAGCAATTGAACCATCTTTACATAAAATACCTGGTTTATCAGAACATTTTCTTTATTTCAACGATGACTTTTATGTAGTAAGAGAGGTAACACGTGATTTATTTTTTACAGATGAAGGAAAATCAGTTCTTCAGTTTCAAGAACAATTTTATGGAACTAATGATATATGGAATAAGACAATTAAACGTACTTTAAAACTTTACAATTCAGATAATTTAAATTTAATAATCCCGCATACCCCTTATCCACTTACAAAAAGTCAAATTATTGAGGCTGAAAGACAATTCCCTGAAATGTGGGAAAAATCGCGAAATGCCCTGGTGAGAGGTTATGAAGGAGAGATTAATTCCTTAATTGCTACATATATAACATCTATTAGAAATTCTACGGCTATTCAAGACAAAACTTGTAATTTAAAATACATATACAGTGAATATCCTATAGACATTAGAATGTTTACCCATTGGTTCAATATTTTTCCTCCTCATATTGTATGTATTAATTGGTTTAATACAACTAAAAAAGAATTATACGATTCAATTGAGAAAACACCAAGTTTATATATAAAATTGGCGTTATATCTTATAATTATATTAATTGTAGTTATAGCTATTTACAAATACAAGTACATTAGTAAAAAATAAGTTACTTTAATTTTTTAACGGCTACACTTGGTGCGTTCTTCTTTTTCATCTTTTTAGCATCAAATTCTGGTACTTCCTTTGCTTTTTTAGCGTCATAATTCTTTTTACAATATGTCCAAAGGTCTTTAGAACCTATTTTAAATTTACGATTGGGGGTAGCTCTATACCAGAAGACACAGTCTGATATATTATTACTTCTAGATGTATTATCTAAAACTAAACAGTCATAGCCTTCTGTGCAACTATTAAGTACATCTTGAAAAACTGAAAAATGTGGAAATATACCAAAGAAATTATTATACAACTTTTGTTGATTTTGTATAATATTTTCACGAAGAATAAAGATGTAATCTATGTTAGCTCTAAGGTCTGGGGGTAAATCCATACAATATTGCATTGTCAATAAAAATGTAATCCTCCAATGACGACCATTCATAAATATACCTCGTATATTTGGATCTCTTATCATACGTTTATCATACATACAATCATCCAATAAAACGAATACGTCTTTATCAGAATCTTTCTTTTTACCGTCAATTACTTTTTTTTGACGAGTTACTATTTGTTGTACAATCTCTGGTTTGTATTCAGAATGTATAAGTATCTCAGGTATAAAATTAGAATAAAAAGCATTTCCATCTTCGGTTGCAGATATTGCAACACCCGCATTAATCTTTCGTAGACGATATAATATATCAGCTACTAATGTGCTTTTACCAGTTCCTCTCTTTCCTATAAAAACGCAAGTAGCTGGACCAGAACCTGTTAGTCTTTTTTCTTCTATCTTACGGGGATTAAATTTTGATAGACTTATTGACATAATAATTTAACTAAATATTATTAATTATAATAATCAGACGTATCTAAATTATCCGGTTCTAGAGTTACATATGAAACAATAAAACTAATAAAAAATCCTAGGATTATACTTCCTAAAAAAATTAAAGTTTCATTATTTTTCTCTTCATCGGGTTTATCTTTTTGGATGTATTTATTTATACCTAAACATAAACATACAACTGATATAATTATCACCACGGCTTGCATATCAAATCTATAAAAGTCGAATTTAGAAACAAGCATATAAACGTATTACAAAATGCGTATATTTTTTAAATTTAAATATAACTTAAAAATAAATAATATATTAATACTAATGGAAATGGCACAATTCATTCACAGTGTAGATTCTTATAACAGTATCAATGATATTGATTTTGGAGAAACTATCGTATTTATTAAATTTGGTACAGATTGGTGTATCCCTTGTAAACAAATAGAACAGATACTAACAGATATGCCAAATTGTATAACATATAAAGTTGATGTGGAAAATGACGAATTTGAAGAATTTTTATCTAAAAATAGAATCTATAATATACCAACGACTATCATAAAGTATAAAAATAATAAAAGCCAATTTGTAGGACTTAGAACAGCTGAACAAATTAACAGTATGATACACAATCTTAAAACATTGTATCCATCAAATGATTAAGAAATATGCAATAAAATTTTACAGAAAAATAACTGGTTTAAAAATAAAATACAATTTATAATCAGTTACTTTACATCAAACTGAATTATGGCTGAAAACTACAAAAAATATAGCCAGATAGAACATGTTTTAGAAAGACCGGGTATGTACGTAGGAGACATTTCAGATGTATCATCTGAATGCTGGATTATAAATCAAGAAACTAACACTGCATACATTAAGACATGTCGATGGAATCCGGGCATCTTCAAGATTTTTGATGAGATCTTGACAAATGCATCGGATGAACGCCAAAGAAATAAAAACATGACATGTATAAAGGTTTGGATTTCAGATGATAATACAATTTCAATCTATAACGACTCTGGAATACCTATAGAGATTCATCCAGAATATAACATTTACATACCCGAGCTTATTTTTGCAAATCTTCTAACCACTAGTAATCATGACGACTCTAAGAAAAGAACAACAGGGGGTCTTAACGGGCTGGGTGCTAAACTTGCAGCTATCTTTTCTGATACATTTACAGTTGAGACAGCATCTGGAGGTAAAAAATACACACAGACCTTTGAAAAAAATCTAAGCAAAATCTGTAAGCCAAAACTGGGAAAATCAGTAAAAGAATATACAAAAATCACATTCAAACCAGATTTTAAAAGGTTTGGAGTTGACACTCTAAATGAAGACACTAAAAGTATTCTAATTAGGCGCACGTTTGATATGTGTGCTATCACACCCAAGGGTGTTGATGTATATTACAACGACAAAAAACTGAATGTAAAAGATTTTTCCGAATACATTTCTATGTATATCGGTCTTAAAAAGAACTGTCCACGAGTTATTCAAGAAACTCCTAGATGGCAAGTTGCGATTGCCCCATCTGAAAACGGATTTCAGTGTATCTCATTCGTAAACGGAGTGAATACATCAGATGGAGGTAGTCATGTAGAGCATGTCATCGGACCCATTGTAAAAAAAATTACAGAGATCATCCAAGAAAAACACAAAAGTCTTACTATTAAACCTAATTACATCAAAGATAACATCTTCGTTTTCATAAATTGTATCATTGAGAATCCTTCTTTTTCCTCTCAGACTAAAGAAAAGCACATCACAAAGGTATCAGGGTTTGGAAGTAAATTCTCAGCCTCTGATGAATTTGTCAAGAGTGTGTCAAAGCTTGGCATCATAGAAAATGTACTTGCTTTGGCCGATGCAAAGGAAAAGAAGTCTCTACAAAAAACAGACGGTAAGAAAACATCAAGAATCATCATTCCAAAGCTTGATGATGCAAACAGGGCAGGTACAAAAGATTCATCTAAGTGTACTATCATATTTACAGAGGGTGATTCGGCAAAAGCTACGGCTATCTCAGGTCTTTCTGTAGTTGGAAGAGACACATATGGTGTTTTCCCTCTACGAGGAAAGCTACTAAATACAAGAACTGCAACTTATTCACAATTGTCTAAAAACGAAGAAATCAATAACATTAAACAGATACTTGGACTTCAAAATGGTAAAAAATACAAGAATGTATCTGAGCTCAGATATGGAAAAATACTTATAATGACAGATGCTGATACAGACGGGTTTCATATTAAAAGCCTTCTTGTGAATTTCATTGGTAATTCCTGGCCGGAACTTTTGAAGATAGATTTCATTTCTTCACTTGTTACGCCTGTTATCAAAGTATCAAAAAAAGACATGGTAATGCCTTTCTACAACCTAAGCGACTACAATAAATGGAAAGAACATAACAACGTCAGTGGATACAAGATAAAATACTACAAGGGACTTGGTACAAGCACTTCAGCTGAAGCCAAGGAATATTTTAAAAATATGATGACTCTAGACTACAAAGTAGAATCTAACACAGATGAAAAATACCTACAAATGGCATTTACAAAAACAGAGGCTGATGCTAGAAAGAAATGGATCTTAGACAATATTACATCCCCTAAAACACTAGACTACACAAAATGTAATGTAAGAGTAAAAGATCTGATAAATAAAGAACTTGTACTTTTTTCAATAGCTGATAATGTAAGATCTATCCCAAGTCTTGTAGATGGATTGAAACCGTCGCAGAGAAAGATAATCTACGCCTGCATTAAAAGAAATTTGTATTCTGAAATTAAAGTATCACAACTTGCTGGCTACGTTTCAGAAGTATCAAGTTATCATCACGGGGAAGCAAGTCTTCAGGATACTATCATAGGTCTTTCACAAACATTTGTGGGTTCTAACAACATGAATCTTCTAGAACCGGTTGGTCAATTTGGTACTAGACTTCTGGGTGGGAAAGATTCATCGAGTCCCAGGTACATCTTCACACATCTTTCAAAGAATTTTAAGAATCTTTTTAATTCTAACGATTTTAGTACATCTATTCTAAATTATCTAGATGATGACGGGTTTTCAATTGAACCATCTTTTTATGTACCCGTACTTCCTCTTATCCTTATTAATGGAGCGTGTGGAATTGGAACTGGGTTTTCAACTGATGTACCCTGTTTTAATCCAGATGATCTAAAAGATAGACTTCTTAAACTAGTAGATGACCCTGATGCAGACATTGAAGAACTGACTCCATGGTATAAAGGGTTTACGGGTGTAATTACAAAGATAGAAGAAAATCGTTGGATGACAAAAGGTGTATACAAAATTGAATCAAATAAAGTAACAATTACAGAACTTCCTATTGGAACATGGACTGAAGATTACAAATCACATTTAGATAAACTAGAAACGGAAAATGAAATTTATAGCTACATCAATAATTCAACCGAAACTAAAGTACATTTTGAAATCAAGATTCCCCTGGAAAACATTGTTAACTGGAGAGACAATAAAGAATTTGAGAAGAAACTAAAATTGACTAGTATACTGTCTTCTAAAAATATCCATGTTTTCAATGAAAAAAACGAAATAATTAAAATGGGGTCAGTGGAAGAAATTGTCTATAGATTTTGGACAATCAGGTGTGAATATTACACCAAAAGACAGAAAGACATTTCAGATAAGCTGTCCAAGGACCTCAACCTTATAACTGCAAAGATAAATTTTGTGAATGATGTAATAGATGAAAATGTAAAAGTATTCCGACAGAAGATTAGTTTTATAAATGAACAACTTGAAAAACGTTCTTATATGAAAGTAAATAACTCATATACATACCTAACCGACATGAAGATACACTCTTTTAGTGAAGACACTATTGATTCCCTGAGATGTGCTCAAAGTAAAATACAAACAGAATACATTCTTAATAAAAATTACAAAATGTCAGATTTTTGGAAAAATGATCTAGATAGAATTTAAAATATTTAATTAAATTCAAAATAAAAATATATTACTAATAATAAAAATAATGTCAGCTGTTAGACCCGGATCGATTTTTGGTTTATTGAAATCAAACCTATACACAATCGTACTCCCCCTTGTTGTAGCCGCTTTTGTATGGATGGCTGTTGGTGTATTAGATAATGAGTGCAGAAAGAGCAGCCAGTCCGATAGCGTTAAATTCGTAAAGAGAGCTCATATTCTAATGGGTATTATCGCTACCGTATACGCTGGTTTTAATGTTCTAAAATTACACCCAGCCGGTAGAAAGCTAGTAGGTAATATCATGTAAATACGTAATAAAATGAATTAACTTAGGTTATAATTAAATTAAATACATTACAATTTATAAGTTATTTAATTTAATTAATGTTTAATGAAATTTACAAGTTTTTTCTTACATATCCACCGTCTTCACATTCTACCCATTCACTCAATGTGTCTAATTGTGGCATTAATTTATGGGTAAGAAAAAATGCTTCCATGTGTTTAGAATCCTCTGTAAATAATAAAGGTCTTTGTTTAGCGGGTTTCCATAATTTGGTAGCTAATTCATAAGCCGTCTTCCATTTTGTAGATCCGTTTGTTAATATACATATAGAATGACAATAACTGTTTAAAATTTCATTAACTTCGGTTATAATTTTAATTAATTTAATATAAGCATCGAGTGGTAATTCATTATTCTTATTACCATTTATACCAAGATTAATTAACTGGTGGTATTTTAATTTATTATCCTTGATGTATTCCCATGTATTTTTAAAATATAATAAAAATTCTTCAAATTTTTCTTCATTGTATGGTTTATCTTCTTTCAAATTAACTGAATATATACATTTAATTTTATCTAAAATTATAGTGTAGGCATCGTTATCTTTTATAACAACGGTATCCTCCATGTTTTTAGTGTGTGTAATATAATTAAATTTAGTTATTTTGCCGCAAAATATTACGTTTTTATAGTTATATTAAAGATATTGTCTATAATATGTATTATAATTGTCTTGTTGTAAGATGAACGAGGATATGTTATTAGCCTGGGAAGATTTAGATAAAATCATCAGTGAAAGAGAATCTGTAGAATTTAGTCATAGTATTTGTTGTCTTCATGCAAAGATAATATATAATCCATCTGACCAGGCTATGGTATGTTTAGAATGTGCTGAAGTAATAGAAACAGAACAAGAAACTTGTGAATGGAACAATCATAAGAAGGATGATGGTTCTTTTCAGAATTCAAATCAACGGGGCGATGCTAATATTTCTGATAATCCATATGATAAATCAGGAAGTATACCTTCATTTAATAAAAGATCATTGGCCATGACTTTGCATTATCAACAAACTTTCTCACATAAACAAAAAACATTTTGGAAGGTATCTGAACAGTTTGAAAATTATAGGACTTTACTTTCATTACCTCATTCTATTTTACCCACTGCAAAAAATATGTGGCATGTGTGCATGGAATCTGGGAAACTGACTAGGGCTTCAGTTAGAGTCGGGCTTATATCTGCTTGTTTGTATTTTTCGGCTATGCAAAATAATGTATCAATCGATCGTTCTAAATTAATTGAATTAACGGAAGGATCTGGTAATCAAAAGGGTTTTCTAAAAGGAGAAAAAGTATTCTTAGAAATAATGCAAGATGTTCCTGCCTATAAATACCTCGGGAGAAAGAAAGAAGATAATAAAGATACGGATGTTTTTGCAAAATTTTGTAACCAATTAGAACTACCGTTTAAAACAATATACACGTGTAACGAAATATATACAAAGAATAAAGATAGGTTAGACTCGGTTACTCCAAAATCTATCACGGCTGGGATTCTATTTTACGTGGTGAAAAATGAACTAAAACTTAAACAACCGTCTAAATCAAAAATATCACAGGTAGTAGACGTATGTATTCCAACCATAAATAAAGTTGTTAAAATATTAGAATCTATTTAAATAAAAAAAACATAATAGTATTATAAATGTTCTCTTTGTGTATACCTTTATTGTCCTTTATTATAAGTCCCTGTATTTATCCATTCTATAAACCATCCCCACCATACCCATACTATAAAAAAAACATTGTATACCTAAGTGATAATAATGGTATGGACATTTTAGAATCTTTAACACCTCCCTCGGGAGGTGAACTAAAACTTTTAACACATTTAAACGGGGCCGCATGGGCTCAAAACTGGCTTTTACATATGGGGAGAAACGACACTGAGTTATACGATGAGCATTATTGTACAGAATGTCTCAGAATGAAACAGGCTTCAAATATGTACACATCAGAAGAGTATTTCTATTTCGGATTCTATCCGGAAGAATCTAAGTGTGGACAATTTGAACCTAAATATATGGCTATGTTTGTACTCGACCCAAAAAAAAGAATCCTAAATGCTAAGCTTATTGTTGAAAATCCTAAGTTTATTCACGAAGAAACTATGTTGATACCTTTTGAAAACAGTCTAAGGCAGTTGTGTGATGAATCTTATGTGTTTTTTAAGTTTGATGAGCTTAAGAGACCAGGTCAAATCAGGTACTACTACGAGTGGACTTTCACTAATTAATATGTAATTAAAATGTTTGGTTTATTGTAATAATGAATGACAAAGGTTGTTAAAATAGAAGATTGTTGGATGACAGCTGAATATAATAACCATAACCGCTACAAAATACAAAATGGTGAATTACCATCAGGAGACGTGTTTATGGTTTATTTTTTAAGATTTTTATTATTCTGCGATCAATGTCACGACTTTTGTGAAGATGCCGACAGAAATAACTGGGTACATAAAGTTAGCGGCAAAGAAATGATAAAGAAAAAAATTTACGATATAATAAAAAATGGATACGCACAAGATATACAAAGTTTAGGGGGCCTCAATGCTACTCAACTCAATTTATTAGGTATAGGACCAGATGCTATAGAAACAGCTTGGAAGAGTACTAGAGATATGAAAGATATAATAGATACATTACTTAAGAATGCATTTGGTATTGAAGTTGTAGGATCAAGCGCCAGGGAATCCCGAGATGGTTGTTCTATGGCTTCTAAAAGATTATTACAAAAAGTAGATTTAGTACCAGGAACGAATACAACGAGTGATTCACCTTATAAAATTGCAGTAGATGCCGATCAAAGTCGTTTTAAATTATCTACATTACTAAATTATATATGTGACATAACTATAGATAAAAATATTCGTAGAGAAGTTCATTTATGTGATATGGCATCTACAAAATACGATTCGGCGAGTGGGTCTGGCGCACTAAATTTCATTAAAGCAATTAAGGCAAATTATGAAAGTACAGATAATATAAAAATTAAAGACATTGTAGATAGAACCGAATTAGAACTTACATTCCGAGGTACAACTATTATACATATGATATATGATATAGATACAAGTATTGGAGACAAAATTAACAGTGATAATTGGAACCAAAGAAGACAAAAAATTAAGAATGATGTTAAAGATATTAACCTTAATAAAGAACTTAGTTATTGGCCAGCATCTAAACAGGAAATATATGATGATATAAAAAAACAAGGAATTATAGTTCCCTATTCAAAACCTGGTACAAGTTCAGATAAAAATTATGAATGGAAAAGAAATAGAATTACACCGGGTGATTTAAAAAAACTAGCTCAAAAGTCTCCGAGTATAACATTAAATATAAAAAAGTTTTTCAGTAGAGACTATAACCAATTTGAGGAATTGAATAATGTTATAAATTCCGAAAATTCATCTGTATCGAGCTTAACATCTAATTATGATATAAATAATGATAAGTGGAAACCGGAGTTTGGAATAGATCCAGATCAAAATCCCAAGGGAAAGGGAGTAAATGATTTAGTTAACATAATGTGTTATAAAACCTTAGGTGATTTCGGGCAAATACTAGAATACAACAGTTTAACAAGTAATTTAACACAATATAGGAATTTATTTATAACCTTTGATACCATATGTTCTAGAATAAGTTCGTTGTTCAATAGATATACAATTTTCGAATCCTCCGATGTTGTAGATCAGGGTGTTACTATGTTTTTACCTAAATATATGAATAATGCAATACTGGCCCTGAGGGATCTTGGCGAGAACCGACTCGATCAAGCAGCAGATGGGTTAATGAATTTAAAAAAGCGCGCAAGAACATCCGAATTTGGTAAAAAAAGAATTTCAATCAGAAATACATCTACAAGAGTTCTAAAAGCCAAATTAAAATCAGTAGGTGTCCCCGTTACTAAAGTAGTAAGAGGAAAGCGTATGAAGCTAACAAGAAAACAGTTAGAAATGAGAGCAGAAGCATTTAAAAGACTACAAATCAGATGTCAAAAGAAAGGTATTAACCTTATATATGTTTCTAAAAAAGGACGTAAATACAAGTCTGCTAAAAGACTTCTTAATGATCTAAAAAGAAAATCTAAACCTAAACCTAGACCTAAAACTAAACCTAAAATGAAATGGGGATGACCCGGGAAGAAGCCAGCTGAGAAGACTATGAAAATGTCTCTCGCTGGCTTCGGATGATCCTCAAAGCCAGGAAATTCTAGGTTCGGATGATCCACTGTGTTTCCCGCGACTATCTAAACATATCCAGAATTCTGAATGACGACATCAAGATAAATTAGTCTCTTGGTGTCTGAAAAAGAATTCTTATTAATTTTTAAAAAAAACATATGTATTCATTAAGGATAAATGAAAAATAAGTTAAATTATAGAAAAAATCGTGTACATTACAATGAGGAAGAAACAGAAAAAACAGAAACTGTTGACAGGGAGACTGGCGAGGTGACGAAGGTGGCTAATGCCGACTCTGGTGTAGAAGAAAAAAAAGGTAGTGCAATCGTTGGTTTAATGATTCTTATATTTATGCTTGTAATGATGTTAGCTATAATTTACTTCTGGTATTGGGTATTCAAAAACATATTTTTAATATTAAGGGGTAAGTAAATATTAATTAAAAATAAAAAAAAATAATCAATAACAATAACAAATGAAAATTCTATGGCCTATACATCTTTTGGGCAGTCTCGCCTTTCTAGTGATGTTTCCAACTGCGTTAGCAGCTTGGTATTCTAACTGTTTTAATATACCACTTTCTTACGGTTTTGGTATATTCTTTTCGTCCATACTTGTAAATGTAATGATAGTAGGCTTAATGAAAGAAGTTCCAGCTTCCGCCGGTGGTGGTATTTATTCCAACGGAGAGAAAGACTATGTACACACTAACGCATCTGCGTTTTTAGAAGGCACATGGTCTCTTGGTATGTCTCTCCTTATTATATATGGCGTATACCTACAGTTACAAGGTAAATGTAAAAATATGAATTTTAATATGAGATTCAGGAGATAAATTTAAAATTAATTATTAATAAGAAAATGTAGTTATTTTTTTAAAAAAAAATTACATTTACTTAATATAAATGAAATACAATACAACAAAGAGTTATCAACATTCCGAAGACGAGCCTAATATTAATAATAACTCTAGTAGTAGTCCTGTTGATGAAAAAAGACTTTTATTAAAAAAATCTTATATAAAACAAAATAGAAAGGAAAAAAGGATTGAAAAAAACACTTGTAACATCTTGTCTAATACACAATTTAAAAAAAAGTGGGAACACGGTCCGTTGCGCCCCGCGATACACATGAAAGATGAACACATTATACCCGGTCTTCTCTCAGGTTTTGACCCCGGCTACAAAGAAATCAGTTCAGAAGGACAACTAATGATAGTTAACACCCCTGCCCACCTACTTGATCTTGAAGAGTCGTCGGCTACTTCAGTAGGCGCGTGGGCGGGTTATGAACATTACCAAAAAAACGCGGCGGAGGGCAGCCATGCGGATATCGTACAATATGTAAAATCACACCCCCTTAACAGCTTTACCCGCGACCTCGGTGGACACAGATATGAATTTAAAATTAAACAACTTTTTAGTTTACAAGAAAATCGAGTTCTCGGGTTTACACTAATTACAGGAAAATGGAAGGGCATGGGAGGAGGACATTGGGGATTTATAAAATGGTTTGATGGTAACTGGCAATGTCAAGTCTCTGAGCTGTATGCATTCAAATTAGGTAATGAAGATATTACTCAGCGCCATCTATTTAATATACACAGAGAATTAAGACCAACGACTCAAGTTTTGGAACAGTACGGAATCGTCGATCCCGAGGGTGGGTCGGGGTCGGGGCTAGGGTTGGGTCAATGCCCCTTCTTCGCCAACGAAAGGGAATTTTTAGACATGTACAGTCCCGTGGTGGACGTCAACTTTTTTACTAGCTATGGTAGAGTACCAGGAATTTTAAGTGGCTATAGTCCCAGTCCTGTCGGAATCTCGAAACAATTTCCTCCCAAGGAATATTTTTTTAATAATTCATCATCAACACTTAGTGCAGCACAGTGGACACGGAATGAGGGTGATGACGGGTTGACAAAACAGCAATTTATTCAGCAAAACCCAATTTTATTTAATTGGAATTGGAGCCCGCACTCCAACCCGAACAAAAAATTTAATATAAAACTTGCACAAATGTATAGCCCAAAACCCGCCTCGACAATGAATAACGTGGACATCCTTGGTTTCAAAATACAAGCTGGAGTATCAAAAGACGAACCAAATCAAGAATATGGTTTTATACAATGGTATAGAGGTAGCTTTGACTGCCCAGTTTCTGATGTATATAAGTTCAAAATAGGACATAACGATGATTCTGACGTATATTTAAATATGTTACCGAAGGCTTATCGTGGTGCGGATGCGATTGATGACGTCACCCCCGAATCCATTTACCCTGAGAGCGAGGCGGAGTACGATGAAAACGAGGACATCGAGGTCGAGGGTGCATCCACTTTGGGGTCGGCTGGTGAGGGTATAGGTCGGGCAAATGCCGCGGGCGAGTGCCCTAGACACTGCACTAATCCTCATTCGGATGGATGGTGGCGTAATACCAATGAATTATTATGGAAAAATTCAGCACACAAAAAAGAAGTGGGGCAAAGACTGAAACAGATGATGTATCCGTCGCTAAGCAATGGTGAAATAATCGAAATTACAACACGTACTTATGATATAGAGTTAGCGCACAAATTTGATAAAAATAGATTGAAAGAGAGACGTCTCACCGATGCTGCCATACATTGTGTACGAAACGCTTATGAAGAATTGAGTCAAGAAATAAATGGTAAATTAAAACTCTCTTCAAAAAATATGGTGAGGGAGGTTTGGTTACGTAAATTAATGAAATACATTACCAATGAATTTCTGCGTTATCACTTTGAACCAGTACTCGAAAAAGGCGAGAAAGAGCTGCAGAATGTCTGGCCTAACATAAGCGACCTCCCTTATGAAGTGCAGAAGAAGGCTGTAGATGCAGTATTAAATAACGCCATAGATAAAGCTGATATTATATTTGGTCTATTATCAGATCATTTAAATGAATTAAATGCAATATGGCGAGCAGGGGACTATGGCTCAGAACCGTTGTACCTCCCTGGCATCCTCGAGCCATTTTTGAAATCATCCCTTAACAAATACAAGACTGATATGTTAAAAAGATATGGCTTAGATGCGGATGTCCTGAAGCGAGGCGCCGGCGACGGCCCCACCGGTAAGGGTGTTGGCGAGGGAGTTAGCGAGCTGGGCTCCGCTAGTTCTGGAGTGGGACCGCCATCGGGTCCGTTTGGTGGAATGACATTCAAAGAAGAAGAAATGTTATTTTTTAAAAGGAATGCTAAAAAAATCATGGTAGCTATTATAAAAGATACGCCATTTCCAACAGATGTATTAGATGAACTTGAAGCACAGGCGGGGGAGGGCGCACCATCGCGCGAAGTCGTTACGCAAGAATTTAATGTGAAAGTGAATCAGTTATTGATAGATACCGCAGGAGATAATGCTCCAGTTATAGACATTAATACTTCAAAAATGTCTGAACTATTTCATGCATTTTCTATAATAGATCAAGACAATATTACACAAATGAATCAAGTTATGGCATATCTTGCTATTAACATGGCCGGAGAAGAAGAATGGATTATAGAACAGTTTAAAGAAATACAGAAGAGTAGATATAAAGATACAAAAATTGTAAAATTCGCTGTTCAATTTATAAAAAAGTTAGCAAATACAATAGAAACTGAACAAAAAATCGAACAAAAAATTGAATTAGATGTAGAGCAGGTAGAAAAAATAGGTGAAGCCATAAATGAAACAGAAACCCCTTCTGAAGAACTTGAAAAAGATCTAGACGTAGCTCGAGACGAAGTAAGGCAAGAATGTGAAAATAAAACTGATGGATTAAAGGCTCAGATAGAAGAACTTAGAGAGGAGTTACAAAAAGAAAAGGATAAGATCAAGGGGAAAGATAACATGATTAAGTATGGCGCAATTGGTGCTGGAGTAGTTATAGTTCTCTTAATTTTATTTTTACTTATTAAATAAATTAAATTAAATTAAA
>CEOU01010120.1_pt1 | contig 23652 bp, 30 predicted proteins | sample 530731 | NCBI WGS metagenome assembly CEOU01 (sample SAMEA2620894, study PRJEB7988) | marine metagenome | isolation source: saline water (ENVO:00002010), including
TGGTGACAGCTAATGTAACCCGATGTCTAGGCCCCTTTTTGGTTACCAAGGGCCGGTCGCTTGTGCGGTCTCTTTGCGAATATAAGGCAACTTAGAAGTCGCTCAAAATAATTTCATCGACTACCTCTTGAACTTCATCAGGGGTAGCCTCTAGCGTCATCATAATGTTGGCTTGGAAGCGTTCTACTTCCTCGCCTTCATTGAACACAATGATCGTTGGTACAACCACAATCTTGTGCTCTGTTTGCATCTCCGGCTGCTGTGCAATGTCTACACGCATTGGCTTGCACTCAGTGATGCTTTCTATCCATGGCACACTGTTCTGTGCATTGAAGCTCGCATTGAACTCTACTACACATATGCCTGTGTCTATCGAGGGTTTGTTACTTACCGTGGATACAGGTGCCAGTAACAGAACAAACGATAGAGCATATAAGATTACAATTTTCATGTCTCATTTCAACTTGTCTATTTTTTCTTCAATACGCTTGATGTCCTCCTTGATCTCGGTAACATCGTCTTGTGTTGTCATGATGGTCTGGCGGACTAGCTGGTCCTTCATGTCAAACTCCATACGCGTAATTACAGGCTCTGGTGCCTCAGGGAGCTCTTTTGCTTCTGCAATGTCTGCTTGCAGAACAAACCACATGCTTATCAACGCCCCTAGCCCTGTTATCGCTAGCCCGATTGTCTTTAGGTCCAGTGTAATCTGGGTATCCTCACTTATTTGCTTCGCCATCTTAGATGAGTATGTAGTTAAGTCCAACAGAGAAGTCATGCCACTCTCTATCCCAGTACCTGTTGTACTTACCTTCAAGGAACACCCCAAAGCTTTTGCTGAACTTAGTACCAAATATAAGTCCTATCGAGTAATCTACCCACTGTGAGCTGTTTACAAAGTTGTGGTACGAATATTCGTTGTCTGTATTAAGATGGTAAGGCATTAGATTACCCCAAGAGTGTAACCAGAAGTCCTTGCTGTAGTGGTAAAAGTCATACCCCACAACCATGGAGTGCACCCACTGATCAGGGAGTTCAGACCGTTTTCTGGATACGTAGTCGGACAAGACCTGGGGTATTACCACTTGCTCCCATACAGCAGGATCGTTGGCAACCAGCTCGCCGCTGGGGTCAAAGAACTCTCCCGAGTTAACATCTATTGTATACCCCTCCTCTAGCGCCAGGGCTGTGTAGTGGAGTTGGTTGTCCCCTATTGTGAGCTCACTAAGGGGATTGTAGCCGTAAGGTTCGGAGATACGTTGAACTACCCCGGCACTCAGGGACAGCTTGTCCCCAATCTTTATTCTACCACGCTGTGACCCCTCAAAGTAGCGGATGTCTGCAAAGCCGTCCTGCAACCACTCTGCCTTCACTATCCAGTTGTCCGCTACGTACCTTACGAAGTAGTCTTGGTCAAGGAAGTTGCGTCCTTGCTGACGTCTCCAGTCTGCTTCTGCAAGAAACTCGAATCCATTTCGTTTTCCCACTGTGGCTGCGTCCCCATACGTGTTTTCAGTGCCATTGTAAAAGACATTAGCTCTATTCTCATAGCCAAACCTAGCGATCTTTCTAATCCCAAGGGTAAGACTGTAGTCGAAGGGGGTCTCAACAACATCCGTTGTAAGTGACCCGCTGGAAAGGGAGTAGATGTTCTCGTCTGAAACTGAGTTACCTCCGTTGGCTGCTGCGTAGAACGTTGCTCTTCTGAGCACTTTGTTGTAGAAGTCTTGTCCATTTGCGCTAAAGGTAAATGCAACAAAGACTATTGCTATAAGGTATCTCATTGTCTTATTATTATCTCTTTCGTGATTCTGCCCTTGTAGTTCGCCATGATAACGTATGTACCAGCTGATGGGAGCTCTATGCGAGAGTCTTCAGTCTCTATTATCTTTTTGCCTGTAGCATCTACTACTGTGACTACTGTCCCAACTGGGGCTTGCACATTGATGACGTTGGTTGTAGGGTTGGGGAAGAAGTGTGTCAGCGACCCTACCACTACGTCTACAGCAGTAAGTTGATCTCCACAGTATTCGTACTGCTCTATGCATACTGCATCCCATCCTACCTCGCAGCAGTAGGGGTCTACTACAATTACCCATGCATAGCACTCATCATTCAACCAGTATGGTTCACCAGGCCCAGTAACGCACCCAGCATCGTAGTTGCAGCTGTCATCTGGTACGTTCGCATCTGGGTTAAAGTTGTATGCATCCAAGTCCATACACCCAGACACTGGAGCTATGCAGGAACCTTCTAGCTGTGTGTTTGCATCTTCGTCGTAGTTCAGTGCCTCTGGGTCCATGCATCCGTAGATGTACTCGATGCACCCACCGTTGTCGGTGTTTGCCAGAGGGTCGTAGTTAAACATGGTAGGGTCAGTACAGCCGAAGGCAACATCCTCACATTCTCCTGCATCAGTGGCTGCTTCGTCAAAGTTGAATGCACTGGGGTCCATACACCCCACAATCTCGAGCTCGTCGCATACCCCATCCTCATCAGCATCGTTGATGCACTCGTTGTCGCACCCGTAATATTCGATAGGGAAAGTGCACAGGTCTGGGACATTGGCCTCTGGATTGTAGTTACAAGCAGAGCTTATTGTACAACCTGGGACTGCTGTGATGCAGAAGTTCTCGCAGTGTGGTATACCTGTGTATTTGTAGGGGAACTTCTTGATTGGGTCTGCCCATGGGTTAGTGCCACCCTCCAGGAATGTGCTATCGGCATCGTCAAGGTAGAAACCGCACTGCGCTGCTGTAGTCTCAGCGTTACCTTGGGTGAAGAACAGCACGTCTACTGCTTCTCCGGAATACAGAGGCAGTTGTATTTCTTTCTCAAACCCATCGCTGGGGTGCATGGTAAATGGACCAAACACTTCGTCACCTTGTACCACCCCAATCCAACTACCGAACCAACCATCACCTGCACCGTCAGTCAGTGTGAACGTAACGTCACAGTTGTCTGCGGTCTCCATGGTGTTGGCGTCTTCATTGTAGTTGATGGAGTTTGGGTCTGTGCATCCATAGATGATCTCTGTCTCACAGCTCCCGTCATCGATCATAGCCTGTGGGTCGTACTCTGTAAACCACGGGTCAGTACAACCCTGTGGGATAGGGGGTACACATAGTCCTACTGTTAGGATGTCACTTGCTGTGCTTTCAAATTGTGCTGTGTCCCCTACGTAGTACAGAGTGTCTGCGCAGAGTGTGGTGACTGATATGTTCCCGTCTACACCGCCGTAGCAGCTTCCGCACATACCGTCACCGAAAGCGTCGTAGACATTTACTTTGAACTCTGTCCCGACTGGGAGGCATACTGCCTCAATGATTGGTACACCTGTAATTGTGTACCCTGATCCGTCTGCCACAATGTTCCCATCAGGGAACGTTATAATATCCCAACTGATCTCGCTTGCATAAGTATCAGGAGTAACAGTAACAACAATATTGTTTTCTCCGTCCCCACATTGTTCGGGGGGAAAAGAGCACGGTGCTGGTGCTGTGGCCCATGGATTGTAGTCCAGTGCTCCTGCCTGCATACACCCAAAGATTGGGGGTGGGCATGGTAGTACTTCAAATGGGATGGACATCTCTGAGCTGCTGAAGTCATACACCGTGGTGTCCAGTTCACAGGTATTGATTGAGAACCATCCCTCACCGTAACCACAGCATATACCATCCCCAAAAGAATCGTAGATGGTAAAGGTGTAGTCACCTAGTGGGAGAGGGAGGAACGCCTCAACATAGGGATACTGTCCCTGTAGAGGAGCAGACCCCGCAACGATTGCGTTGCTGGAGTCTCTTACCAACCAAGTAGTTTCTTCCCCGTACCCATCACCCTGTATGGCGATAGCTACCCAACCTTGGTCAGGCTGTGCTGCCGCAAACAGCGGCATCAGCAGAACTATTAGATTAGCGGCCCTGGCCGCGATAAGCCTTCTTATACAGTTTTGAAGACTTGTGATTAGAGGTCTTAGTTTTTGCATGGGTTCCGGGTCGTGATACTTGTTGCTTGAAGTATTCGAATGTGGTTTGCTTTGGCATTGTGATTGGTTTTAAAGTATATCTCTGAGTGCTTTCTCAAGCTCGGCTTGATCTTCTACGGTTCCTCCGTCTGTGGTAACTCTAGTCGCAAAAGTACTTGCAAGTAAGTTCTCTCTGCTAAGCACTGGGGCTGAGTTTGATACTGATAGTGTTAGACTTAACATTATTCCTCGTCTTCCTCAGGTTCAGGGAAAAGCTCTGGGTGCAGCTCTTTGGCTTTGGCGATGTACTCTGCATTGGCATCTGATGATCCAAAAGAGTGAATACCAAGACCAGCCATCCAAACAAGGTTGTCGTCCCAGCTTTCATCAGGTTCACCTGCCCACAGCACGTCTACGTGCCACTTGTCCGACAACACAGCAGGAGTGTCTATACTCCCGTCTTCGTTGTAAGTAGGCTGCTGTGTTACAATATTTCCAAGCTGTACGAAGGAGTCGCTGAATACCAGCACCCCGTCTGAGTCTGCAACGCCCAAGGCGTCGATCTTGGTTTGAGCAGCATCTCTGGTGTCAAACTCGTATTTTCTAAATTTTCTCATGTTTATGATGTTAATGTAGCAAGTTGTGCGTCAGTCAACGCTTCATTGAATAGTTTGAAACCCTTCAGCTTCATAATTGAACCTTTACCCCTAAGGAAGAGATCATCCATACTCACGTCAAAGTTAGCATTTGTGTGTCTCCCATTGCTATCTGTAATGTTGGCTATTACAATTGGTGAACCATCACCATAGAAGGTAAACACTCCTGTAGATCTTACTCTTTTGATTGCAATCTTCGTTACGTTCCCAAGGTCAAACCCTGTATCTTGACCAGTAGTGGGGGATATCAGTGCTCTAAATCGTATAGGGTTGTTGCTGTTTCTATAGATTCTTAAAGCACCCGACTGGGAGTCACCGTTGCTAAGTCTGATACCACCAGCAGAGTTATCTCGAATAAAGAGTGGGTTCTCTTCAAGTTCCACATACATGGTAAAGTCGTCCCCATCAAAGTATTCACTAAGATCCATAAGGTCCCCAGCAGATAAGGTGGTGCCTTCATTGAGTCTTGTTACAGCTGCACCGTACGTAGGTATGTAAGAAGTAGTAAAGTGCTTGTCGCTACCGCCTGTAGTTGAGTCGTAGTTGTTACCATCATCGGCAGCGTTTCCTTCTTCTTGTTGTGCACCCCACACATATACAGCATCTCCGCTGTTCTGAAGATTGATGTAGTGCCTAAGACCAGGTATTGAGGTGGAAGGTTCGGTTGGTGGATCTGTAAGTATTTGTTTCGCACTTACTGAGATTCTCTTCCACCCATCTGCATCAGTCAGTGTAGTTTCGAGACCTATCTGGTTGTTGACATTGCGGAACCTAAGGTTGATTGTATCGCTCCCTGCAGCTCTCTTGATCCATATGCTGTTGGTTATCACATCCCCAGTAGTATGTGCCGCACCGTCTCTCATGTTTTCTTGCGACACATGTCCTATCTGACTACCAAAACCCCCAGTTGTAGCTGTGAACTTGAACACACCCTTCTGTCCTGATGGGGACTCTTGACCTGATACAAAAACAAACCCACCGTTTTTTGTCTGACTGGCCACGTTCCAAGATGAGTGTGCGAAGTACTCACTGTGCTTCACCAGGTTCATTCTAGTGGGTTCAAGTCTCAAGTGAGGGTCAGTGTCCTCATAGTCAATACGAGGCATGTTTGACAGCGGTCCAGCGAATGAGAAGTTGTCTGAGTAATCTGTCGCAACCTCTCCTACCTCCAACTGTGGGTGCTGTATGAATATATGACCTGCATCAGAGTCAGCTCCTGTCCCACCCTCAGCTGCATTCAGTCCGTCTGCCGGATAGATGTTGACGTTGTCAAATTGTGCTTTGAATGTGACTGCCACTCTAACCCACTGTCCTCCAGCACGAGTAACTTTCGTGGTCATAAACGCACTTCTTTTCTGAACCATGGTGTTCAGATTTATATGCGACTCAGCTGTTGTGTTGTTTATAAGATCGGTGGCTGCACTGTCTATGTTGTCTATCCTAATAATTATACCATTCAGCGTACCTGCTTTCGCGTACACAGAAAAGGTATGTGTTGTATCACTGCTCCTGTTTACCACTGTCTCTCTGTGCACATCAGCTTGCAGGTGAGAGAAGGATGCGTTTGCCGTCTCTGCTACTTTGTAAGCATCGTAGCTACCGTCATACCCAAGTTGATTGGGGGTGAGGGTTAAGGCATTGCTCTTTGACCACGGCAATCTCTCAAGGCTGTTTGAGTTTCTTATCAAGTTTACCTGAGACCGATTACCAAAGACAGGGCTTGGGGATATGCCCAACTCAAATTGAGCATCCTGTACATATACAGCTCCCTTACTTCTCATAGTTCCCTCTAAGTTCCTGACTTGAATTCTTGGCTTTTCATTGATGTCGCTTTCGTCATGGAACCAGCATCTGTACCATCCATCCCCAACATCTTGTATGATTGCATTTCCTTGAAGTGCGCTGGTTGCTATGATTGTACCATTTTGCAGATCGTACTTTACGTTACCCACACTAGTGTACAAAAACAAAGATGAGTATGGGTTTGCTGCTTTAGCATAAACGGAGTACGTCCAAACCTTACCAGTTAATGTTATTGTGTTCGGGGCAAATATGTAGGAGTTCTCACCAGGTTCACCTTCTTTGGCAAACTTGTCTATGAGCCACGCATTGTTCGTGCCGTCATACCCAGGATGCCCACCAGATTTAGCGGTTCCAACGGCTGGGGTACTCCATTCCCCAAAGTTGCTAGGGTACTGCAATAGATTCTCTTTGCCTTTGTCGACGTACCCGTCCTTACCTGTTCTTGAAGTCCCTACATCTGTACCTCGTTCGAAACGCATAGGTCTGGCTATAAGGTCAGACACTGTATCTCCCTCAGCATGCGCAAGCAAGCTCTTGTCTCTTACCCCAAACGCACCGTTACCAATCTCTAATACTGGCTTGATCATGATGAATATTTTAGTGTATCTACCATGGATGTAAAGGTAGTGTATGTTGTTAAACTTGTGAGGATGCAGCCGTCATTGTCTGTCACTGCGAATGGGAAGAATTGCATGTCTTTTACTCTATGCCCCAGGTCCTCATTGGTGTCTGTAAGGTCAATCTTCTGAATCTCCTCACCTTTTACTATTGTAGCAACACCTTTAGTTATAGTCCCAGTCCCGGTTGTAATCTTAAGACCATTCACAAACAAAGACATCTCAGTCTCATTGAGTCGTCCTAAAGCTTTGATTCTGCGGTTGTGTCGAAGATCATATCTCAGGTCTATTGTGTCTCCAGTTCCTGCCATCAGTACGACATCACTTTGCCCTTGCACTCTGTATTGCAGCCTGACTTGGTAGCTCGATGGGTAAGCAGAATCAGCATGACTGTTTTGTATACTCCCAGTGTAAAGCAGAACTCTGGGGTCGTTGCTTGACCCTGTAGTATTGAACAGTGCTAGAAATCTATTGTTGCCGAAGTCCCTGAAAGACTCCCCGTCAAACAAGAAGCTGGTTTTGTAGTTACCAAGAATCCCGCTGTCTGTCGCCCCAGTTATCTCGGCTGTGTGATGGTCAGACTCTCTTGTTACAAAGTGTCCATACGTTGGGATGTAGGAGGTTGGGTAGTCACTTTTGAGTCGTGCATTAGGGGATGTTGTATATCTGCGAACCTCACAGGAGAATCCATAGACCTGCACCCCATCTTCCCCATTCCCAACAAAGACTGCATCGTTGTCGTCTTCAGCCAGGTATAGTCTAATTTGACCTGTAGTAGTTTCAGGTAGAGTGCATGTTGCGTGTATTCTATACCACCCGTTTCCGTAGTCTTCAATTCCAGAATCGACTACCGCACCTTCTGCTGTCCCAGATCCCCCAACAGATGTTGTCCCAACAACCTTGTCCTTGAGGTCAAAGTACTTAGAGGCCCACTGGGACACTGTTGTGTTTGTCAGCATCAGTCTCACGTAGTCAATACCGTCTGGTTTGACAAATACACTTAGTGTGTGAGTTATAGCTTCTTTGACAGAGACAGTGTCCACTGACCCTACAAAGTTTACATCTGGCTCGAACTGAGGCTTGCTGAAGGTGGTGACTACAGCTCGTATGTACTCAGTATACGTTCCGTTGGCAGAGCGTGCTGTACCATACCCTGCGTTCCCCATCTTTATCCTGATTGAGCCTGCAGAATAGTCGCTTATTGTGTACGTGACCAGGTATACTCTGTTGCTTAAGAGGAAAGTGTCTTGTACGTTGTGCAGCTTACCATTTGTGTCGTAAGTCCCGCTACCAATAGAAGACTGGCTTCCGTCCCATGTTGCCTTGCTGTTGGCTACGGTTACACCGGTCTGCGCTGTCCACTTTGAAGCATCGTCAAAGCCCCCATCAAAAATCTCCTCAGCACTGAGATCTGCATCTGTAGAGAAGTTTGGGCTAACCACAAGGTGAGTGTTGCTTTCACTGTTTCCTACAACCTTATATGCATTCTTGACACCTTCAGGAGAAGTGTACCCAGACTTCACAGAACTTCTTGTTTGAGTGTAAGCTGGTATGTACTCGCTGTTTGTTATGAGGTTTGTTCTTTGTGGTTCTAGCAACAGATGTGGGGTACCGCTGCTGTTGTGATAGTCTATCCTTGGCTCATCATCCAGTGTACCTGCTTTACCTGTAGTTGTGGTAGTTGATTCTATGTAGTCTGTGAGTACAAGACCTGTCTCCCACTGAGCATCTTGAATCCACACACCACTTACTGCGTCTCCTTGGAACTGAGTGCTGCCGTTTTCTTGACAGATATTAAATCGAAGTGCTGTGATATTCGCGTTGACTGTCATAGCGACACGATACCAACCTCTCCCAACACTAATTATCTGAGCGTCAATAACTTGAGCCCCTTTGCTTGCTACAGTTCCTCTTTCAATATTAAAGTAAGCCTCGTTGTTTGCGCTCTGTGTTGTAATTGCAAAGAACTTGTAGATGCCTTGCTTCTTCACATAGATGCTAAATGTTTGAATCCCATTAAAACTTATAGAATCCCTCTGGATTCTATGGTGAGAGGTGGGGCCGCCGGCACTGGCAATTATCAAAGCAGCATCCGTAGTCCCGTCATATCCTGGTTGAGGTTGAGGGAAGGCGCTGTCTTTACTCTTCATATTAGCCAACCCATGATGACCCCAATCCCCAGTGCTGGCGAAGTTGTTGCTGTAGGTGAACTTGTTCTCCCTACATTTCTTGATAAGCCCGTCAGATCCAACGCGAGTGGCAGAGATGTCACTGCCTCTATCCCAGTTTAGCTCTCTGGATACGTATTTACCGGAGATGTCCCCTTGACCGTAGCCCAGGAGTTTAGTGTTCTTGGTTGCGAACTTTCCGCCCCCAATCCTTAGTGAATGTTTAGACATGTACTGTGTAGTTGTTAGCGGTGGCCATATCCTCGTACAGCTTAAAGCTGGTGGCTCCGGTTAATATTTCACCATCTGCGTGTGATAGCTCTGTTGGGAATGTCATTACTGTTTTCAAGAAATCTGTCTCCCCGTTGTCTGAGGCAGTAAGACGAACTTGATTGAAGTCTGCCCGTGCCGTCATTGCTCTAACATCAGATCCTGATGGCATATTTGTGTCTGCAAACAAAGACCCATCTACGTAGAGTTTGGTTCTTAGATTGTCATTGTCCACCACAAACAGGTATTTAATGTTGTCGGTAGTGGTGCTCTTTGTCAGTGACATGTTTCTGTTGACCCCACTCCCAAGATTAGAGTCGAAGAAGAAAGATTTGTTTCCTGTCCCGGATGCGAAGTACCCGCAGTTGGCTGAAATGCTTCCTGAGCTGTGCTGAAGTCTTGGTGCTTTGTTAGATGCAGCTTCTTCTCCTTGAGTTACATCTGCGAAGAAACTGTACTTATCCTGATTTGAGCTTGGGAGGTTTTGCGTCATGGGTGCATCAAAGTCCCTGGTTACAGATACCCCATATGTTGGTATGTACGATGTAACTGCTTTTGTCCCGTTCGCGGTTCCGTCAGCTGCAACATATTGTTCAATGGACACCCCATACACATCCACAGCAGCTGTGCTGTCCTGGAAGGCAACAGGGTTTGACCCGTCTGTAGATAAAAACAGTACCGTCTTAAGTGATGTTACTGCTATATTTCCTACGATGTGTATCCTAAACCATCCGGAAGGTAGTTTCTCAATCCCAGCAAATTCAAAAGTACCGCTGTTTGACCCTTCGTCATTGCTCCCAACAGCCCCATCACCTGTGAGGTCGAAGTAAGAGTATACAACATTTGTGGTTGCTGTTGAGTCCGCAAGCCCAAACCTAACGTGAGTGCAGCTGTTCCCAGCTATTGGCTTTACGAAAATACTTGCACAGTAGCTCCTACCACTTACCAGCCCACTTACCACCTGGCTTGTAAAAAAGTGGCCATTGTTGGTGGCGTCGGCCGTAAGTCTGTATGCGTTTAGTATTCCTTCTGGGGATAAACGCCCAAAGCTCAAGGATGAATTATAAGCCTGAACACTTTGTATGAACTCACTGAAGATTATAAGATTTTGTTTCTTGGCTTCGAACATAAGCCTTGGCTCACCTTTGCTGTAGTCAAATCTAGGTTCGTCTACCTGGAGATCAACTGCCTTTGTTGATGAGGTAGATGTGTTCTCTATGTAGGCTGTAGGGACTAGACCTAATTCAACCTGAGGCTTAGAAATAGTTACACTCCCAACTGCATTGAATGATTGATTGGTGCCTATCCCAAACCTGTGTACAGAGGCTGTAGTATACAAGGCTACAAAAGCATATCTGTGACCTGCCTCTACAAGATCATCTTCGGAAATAACGACCCCATCCTTAAGAGCATAATGTATAATTACCCTAGCTCCAGCACCAGTAGCGAATCCTCTTACAAGTTGGAAAACGGGAGGAGCTGTCCCAGTCACTTCGTCAACAAACACTGAAGTACAAAGTATCTGATTTGCAGTGTCAACAGTTTCGTTTAGAAAGTATCTGCCTCCTGAAGCGTTTGTAACCTCAACCTTTATCTTAGTGCTATCACTAGCTAGAGCGCCAATAGTACCTGCACCTTCAGTTGTAGTGGTATTGTAGCCTGTGGGTCTATCATCTGTTGTCATCCCAGCAAAAACTGTATTGACAAGAAGCTGTTCTCTCCCCTTTTCAAGAAGGCCATCCTTACCTATACGTGTAGCCGATAAGTCAGATCCTCTGTTTATAATGACATCCTTGTTGTCGGGCTTAAATGAGTAAGCTCTTGATATACCATTACCTGGTTTTCCAGCTGCTCCTGAAAATAGATATACTAACTCGGCTTCGTCGTAATAAGTCATGTTTGCGAATATAGAAAAAATTTTGTATAGGGAAAAATTTTTGAGCGTGGGAACCTACACCATCACAGACCCCTACGATACTACAGCATTCGGAACACCCCGGCTGCATAACTAACTCAAACCTTTCTACCATGTCTTACCAGACCTACCCATCCACTGCTCGTATGTACGAAGACGGCACCACCAAGGTGTTCATCATCAAGGACAACGTGCACTACAAAGTACTGTGCGACCTCAAGGGCGTCAGCGCTAAAGAGTTTTTCAAATACATCGTGTTCTCTGCACCTGATGCAACAGCCACCAACAAGACTACTGGTGAGGTGTTCCACAACCCATGGTGTACTATGCGCAAGTTCACCGAGAAGGAGTACGAGTTTGCGCCAGAGCAAGACTGATAAGATGGGAGGGAGCTTCGGCTCTCTCCCTCTAACTCTTGCACCATCAAAGACATCAACACATACACCATCAAAGACCCTTTCGTTACAGCAGTCGTTTGTGTTTGTGTTTGCGTGTACCACCTCATGTACACCACTTTCTCCCACTTTTTGACACTCATTCTATTCTCTCACATTCTAATCTATATCACCATGGCACAAAACAGCCTCATCTCAGACATTCGCCTTGAGTTCAAAGAACTTGAATCAATGCGCAAGAATCTCATCACCAAGACTCTCCAATCTCAGCGTCAAATCTCAGCTCAAATCGAGCATCTCAAAGCTGAGTTCAAGGAGAACGTCAAGATTCTCGAAAGCCTTGCTGAAGAACCATCAACCAGCAAGCAAGAACCACAACCAGAGGGGGAGTCTACCTGACTTCCTCTCTTTATCTCTTCATCATGGCACAACCTCAGCTCCACTACCACATCATCAAGGAACAAGACAGATTCATATCTGAAGTATACCTTGATGAGGACACCATGGTTGCAGTACACGTAGAACCAATCGATACACTCGACAACTACGTGCAGCATATACATGCTAACGATAGCATTGAGATAGTACATGGGTAATCGACTGACCCTTACCAACTGGTCGACGGGCTGCATGTCCTGAATACATGCAACGAGGTTCATAGCCTCAAGTGCACACTGGTGTGGGGAGGATGGTATCTTTTGCAGAGAGCGACATTATCCCGAAGGTTCGATTCCTTCTGCACTACTATGAACAGGCAATGCCATTGGTTGGCCGGAGGTGGTGAAACTCCGTAATACAAATTAGAAATAGTGTTTGTATAGAATTGAGTTAGTTAAGAGGTTCGAATCCTCTCCTGTTCGCAATGGTGTTGGGGACTACCATCAAGTGTCCTCGTATTCTTTTATTTTCTTTTATCATGGCACAAGCCTATGAGAACGCCTTGGCAACAGGCAAAGTTGTCGTCCGTAAGTGGTGGGTTAACACTAACTCTGCCAAGAACCAAATCACTGTTCAGTTCCAACAGGAAGTTGAGCGTCCAGCATCTGCTGCGTCAGCCAACAGCTTGTTGATTTCACTCGAACAGGGAACTGAAGCTCTTGGTAATACAACACGTGTTACCTCATTGCGTTCGTTTAACGCAGACAAAGCTGCTGCTATCCTTGGGTCTCGTGAAGGAGACGCTACAATGGGTAGCCCAGTGTTGTTTGCTAATGACTTCTATGCTAAGCTCGGCGCTCCTGCCAACACAGAGCTTGCAGTGCAAGTCACTGAGAACTTCGAGAAGAATCCCTACTCGAAGACTCAACAGCCTAAGGTCAACCCAGCTACTGGGGAGATTGTCATGGCACAAAACCCGGCGACTGGCACCAGCATGCCAGTGTATCGCCACACTGACCTCGTGATTGCATCTACTTGCAAGCACAAGTTCATCGTACCTGCACAGGCTGAAGAGCCTGCCAGCATCGGTGCTCCAGCATTCGCTGACGCCGGTGAATTGATGTCCTAATCAGTGAGCCTGCGTCTCCTTAGTTGGAGGTTTTCACGATAGAACCCTGCCTCTGCAGGCGGGAACAACAGGGTTCTATCATTTTTACTCACCTTAAATCTTACACAAATGGGCAAGATGAAACAAATAGCCTTAATGGTTCAGGACAAACAGTCGTTCCAGCTCAAGACTATGATTGAAGCATCGGAGAGAGCTGGTCGAAACGAAGTATATTTCCTCGGCAAAACCTACAGCATCCAAGATGCAAAGCAAATTCTAATGTTTATGCAAGATGAAGAGCGTAAGATTCATAGGAACAAACAGTCCACTCAATGATATCCAGACAGCGACGATACAAGAATGCAAAGCTTATTGTGAAAGCAAGACAGTTTTGGGGGTGGACACCGAGACGGAGGGTTTCGACTTCACGTGCAAGAAGCTCATCATGTTCCAGATCGGGGACAGAGAAAGACAATACGTCATCGACACACGAGACGTCGACATCGAGCCGCTCAGGGAAGTACTTGAGTCGAACAAAATCGTCAAGGTTCTTCACAATGCGAAGTTTGACTACAAGTTCATCAAACGATGGGCAGGAATATCTATGGAAGAAATGTACGACACGTTTCTTGCCGAGAGAGTTATCAATTGCGGTAAGCAAGACTACGGGTATTCACTCGCGCGTTGCGTCGAAAGATATCTCGGTCTCACTCTCGATAAGGAGACGAGAAACAAATTCGTTGGACTCAAGGGCCAACCTTTTACGGTTGATCAGATTCAGTATGGGGCGAACGATGTGGTATATCTTCTTGACATACGGGAGAAACAACTGGTTAAAATACATTCGCTTGAACTACACAACGTCGCGAGTCTCGAGAACAAAGTAGTCAAGGTCTTCAGTGAGATTGAGTACGAAGGCTTGATGATTGATGAGGACAAATGGACAGCTATGGCAGAGGATAATGTCAAGCTGGCATTCGAACAGGAACTCAAGCTCGATGATATGGTGTTGGCACACCCATTGCTAACTAAGTATCGTGTACCTGTACAGGTAGACATGTTTGCCCCAATGGATGAGGTTCGTAAGACACACATCAACTGGGGTTCCCCCTCGCAAACCTTAGCTCTATTTCAAAATCTCGTACCTAACCTTGAGGATGTCAACGGTAAGAAGCTCAACAAGCACAGGTACAAACACAAACTGATAGATGAATATATACGCTATAAAGAAAGAACCAAACTTGCCAACGCCTATGGTACTAAGTTTTTCAACTACGTCAATTGTGACGGAAAGGTGCACACTAACTTCTCTCAGATCCTTGATACTGGAAGAGTTTCGTCCTCTAAACCTAACATGCAGCAAATTCCGAGCGACAATACCTTTAGAAACTGTTTCGTTACCGAGTCAGGATGGGTTTTCGTCTCTTCAGATTACTCTTCACAAGAACTAAATGTTATTGCCTACGGTTCACAAGATCCAGTCTGGCTTGATGCTTTGGAGAGAGGACTTGATTTACATGGAGTATGCGCCGACCTCGTCTTTGAAGATAAGTGGAGAAGCGCTGATGCTGATGAGAAGAAGAGGCTTAGAACGCAGATCAAAGCGATTAACTTCGGACTCGCCTACGGCATGGGACCGTTCAAGCTCGCGGATACGCTACAAATCTCTAAAGGAGAAGCGGAAGCGCTTATTGAGAAATACTTTACAGAGTTTCCCAATATCAGGGACTTCCTAACAAAACTTGGTACATTTGGTACACGCAATGGTTACATTCGTACCTTCAAGCCATTCAAACGCAGACGCTGGTTTGACACATGGTATCCCAAGATTTGGGATGACAGGTCAAAGCTTCAAGAGTTTGGTAGCATTGAGCGTGCATCCAAGAACACCCCAATCCAAGGTTCATCAGCTGATATGACTAAGCTTGCCCTCATCTACATATTCGATGAGATACAGAATAACTGGAAGGGTGATGTCAAGATAGTCATGACTGTACATGACCAGATTGACACAGTATGTAAACAAGAGATAGCCGAATCATGGGCAGTCAAGATGACTGAGCTCATGGAGAAGGCCGCGATCAAGATTATACCTAACGGTCTGTTGAAAGCAGACACAAACATCTCAGCAACATGGGAAAAGTAAAAGACGTACAGGTTGGTAGCAAGACTATACGTCAGCTCGAAGTCAAACTCTTCGTCACATCTATGCTCTTGCAAGAGCTGTTGGATGAGACACAGGGTGAGACCAGGTTCAAGCACAAGCTGAAGTTCCACATCAATGGACTGCAGCGTGAGCTTGACAAGGTTCTGAGTGTGAACATGCAAGATGACAGTCTCAATATCTTCATAAACGATGCTGTTGCTGCATTGGAGCAGAGCATAGAGTCTCAGCTGCATGAAGATTGACAAGACAAAGCTCATCACTCTGTCTGGTGAGATGGAGCGTGTTGTTGTTGTAAACGGGTTTCGTTCTTGGGCACACAGTGTCAATGAGCTTCGTGATTACTTCCGCATGTATCTGTCTGGGTATACACTCACAGAGGTTGGTGACTACTATGACCTCACGTACAAGACAGTACATGCAGCACTTCGTACGAACCTGGTACGTAGCCTGTCATACTTCAGGCCCATGCACAAAGAGAATCGCAAGAGACTCAAGGAGGGCAAGGAGCCATTGACAGTCTTGAAGTTCGAAACCAATATCAATGACTACCATGGGTATTGGGACAAGTCAGGTCGTTGGGTTCCCCCAACTGTTTGACTATATGCCTCGATAGCACAACTGGATAGTGCAACAGCCTTCTAAGCTGTAGGTTGTGGGTTCGAGTCCCGCTCGAGGTACGCGTGTGAGGCGATCTGCTACACGTGTTCATCAGGTTACGGGGGCATGGCAAAACGTTGTCTGCCCCTTTTTCGCGCCCTTAGCTCAGTTGGTTAGAGCAGGAGACTCATAATCTCTTGGCCGCAGGTTCAAGTCCTGCAGGGCGCACAAAACACATTACATGAAATATCGTACCAATCACAAATGTCACCCGTTTCTATATGCAGGGTTGACTAAGGAGGGTAAACGCAGCGTCAAAGAAAACGTGAAGCCATCTATTGAGCAGATGGATATCATAGCACGTGCCTGTTGTTACGAAATGGACGTGACAATGGATGACTTCAAGTCTCCCATCAGAGATAGAGAAGTTGTAGACGCTCGCAAAATGTTCTATTACCTGTGTCGTGAAGATCTGTACTACTTCACATGCAGAGTAATAGGAGAATATACAGGGGGACGAGACCACTCCACTGTAGTCTACGGAGTCAAACGCGCAGAAGAACTGCTGCAGATTGACAAACAGTTCCGGCTCTCATTTACTGCCGCAAGACAGAGAGCCAGGCAAATTCTTAAACTCAATGGACATGAGTTCCATTGGAAACACGCACAATGACATGGATCAATCTACATTAAACAAACTCGAATCAAGAGTCACTCTGATCGAGAAAGAACAAAAAAGCATGCGAAGGCAGCTAGTGAATCTAATTATCAAGTACAATCAAATGAGTTATGAGCAGACAATGGACAACGGAAATCGAATCAGACATAGGCACGCTGAAGTTGACAGTTGATTACTACCTGGATGGTGGTAGTTCTGGGGACTACAACACGCCTCCTGAACACCCTAGTGTGGAAGTTCAGAACTTAAAAGTTGAGATAGTTAAAGCTGACAATGACATGATCGATCACTTAGCTGAAGAGATCATGGAGTATGAAGGAAACTATGACCCAGAAGACTATAGAGATTAAATCAAAAGAGCAGAGCAATGCCCTCAACGCTTGGCATAAGGCAGGATATTGCGGTAGCATTATTGCTGGTACTGGTTTTGGGAAAAGCCGGTGTGGTGTTTTGGCTACTGCTCACGCTCTTAAGAATGGGGGGAGAGCTATTGTACTCGTACCTACGGTACAGCTTCAAGAACAATTCACAGAAGAGTTCAAGAAGTGGGGACATACAGCCATCCTGACCAGGGTAGAGATAGTATGTTATGCATCGGCACACAAGCTGGAAGACAATCACTATGAGATTGTTGTGTGTGACGAGGTTCACCTCGGCTTGTCACCTGTTTACAGGAAATTCTTTGAGAGGAATACTTACGACAAGATCCTGTGCATGACTGCTACTCTCCCCGAAGAAGATGAATACAAGCTGTTGTTGAGAGAACTTGCTCCTACTGTGTACACCATCACTATCGATGAGTGTGTGCAGAAAGGACTGGTTGCTCCCTACGACATCTACTGTATTCCTGTGGAACTCACGGATGTAGAGCGTGCAGCCTACAAGAAAGCAAACAACCTATTCGTACAGTGTAAGTACAGACTGGGTGGGTTTGATGCTTTCAACGAGGCTAATCGCATACTCCGTGGGGGACCAGGTGATAAAGGAGCTGCGGCTCAGTTCTTTAATTCAATAAGACAGCGCAAAGCTGTCGTGCAACATGCTGAGAATAAGCTCAACATGGCTAAGCATATTGCTGCACATCATAGTAAACAGAAAATCCTTACGTTCTCGGGTACGAACGAGTTTACAAACATGATGGCAGAAGAGCTGGACGGGCTTGTGTATCACTCTGGTAAGACTAAAAAGAAACGCGAAGAAACACTTGAAGACTTCAAGGCTACAGCTGGTGCAGTGTTATGCAGCACCAAGGCTTTGAATCAAGGCTTCGACGTTCCTGATGTAGGTGTGGGTATCATTGCTGGTCTCGAGAGCAAGTCCCTGCCTATGATTCAACGTGTTGGTCGTCTGATTCGATTCAAAGAGGGTAAGAGAGGTAGGGTATACATACTCTACGTTCAGAACACTCAAGAGGAGAAGTGGATGAACCAAGCAACTAAGACACTACACAATGTTCAACGAGTGGAATCACTCACAAACCTATTTTACGGTTACTAATAAATTTATTCTAATGGTTAACTCAAAAGTTAAATACACACGTGACATGTGGAAGACCATGTCAAAAGCTTTCTTCACAGCCAAGGACAAGGGCTTGGACGTAGACACATGCGCTGAAGTGGCAGCAGGCAAGCTCATCAAAAAGTTTGGTGACAGGTTTGATTCTATCTCTCCCGCAGGTGTGAGAGCAAAATGCTACGAGCTCAAGCGCAGAGGCTATGACTACAAGACCGACGTCTTAGTCAAGACGGACAAGACTCCTAAGAAGGAGACCACACCCACGAAGACAGCTAAGACTGTTGAAGTCATGGACTACGACGCTGGCAACGTGAAGCAGGTGTCGTTCAAGGTTGGGGACGTAGAGATAACTATGGTATTTAAATAATTGTAATGCTTGTAGAGATCAATACAGAAGTTCTAAAGAAGTTTGGAATAAGTGCTGATGATTTCTTATATTTGTATCTCTTGCATGCCAAAAGTTATGATTGTCTAGAAGGGCTGACGCTCAATCTAGATCCAGAAGCCTTGCAAACCAAAGGCCTACTTAAGTTGGGGGAGGAGCTGCAAGACCACACAATACGTCAATCATTCTTGGATATGTTCCAAGTACCGTTTGATCAGATGTGGTCGGAGCTTCTCTCCCACTTTCCCCTCAAGGTGTTCACTAAAGGCAGTGTACGCATACTGAGGGCTAAGGATGCCAATGCTAGGTCAAATGCAAAAGCCAAGAAGGCGTACGAACGTTACGTGAAGTCTGACTCAGCTAGACACAGACATGTTGTCAAGTGTTTGAAGAATGAGTTGGACTTCCGCCGGGCGAACGACTCCCTTGGTTTCATGCAGATGCTGCAGACGTGGGTTAACAATCATACATGGGAGCAGTACGAAGACCTAGAAAATGAATCATCAGAATCAACCACCCGCATCACTCGCAAGCTATGACCTGACAGGTATCAAAGAGCTGAAGCACATTTCACAGGACGTCAACAAGTCAATTGCTGAAGTTCGCACGAGCATGTACGGTAATCGTACAGTGTTCCCTACGAAATGGCCAAGGCTCAACAGAAACCTGATGGGTGGATTGCAACCGGGTAAGATGTACGTCATTGCTGGTCGTCCTGGTGTGGGTAAGTCCGCTTTCTCAAACCAGATGATCTTCGACGTGCTGGATCAAAACAGCAGCAAAGATGTCGTTGTCTTGTACTGGACATTCGAGATGCCTGGGTATCAGCAGATACTGCGTGCAGGCTCGAAGGACACCAAGATGCAGACATTCGAACTGCTGTCTGTTGAACGACGCCTCAGTGAGGAGAAGTTCAAGACTTACGAGGGTATGGTACAGAAGTACAAAGAATACCCAATCTTCTTTTGCTCTATTCCACAGGATATGGAGAGAGTCAAAAAGATCAATGAGGATGTATTCATACGGTATCCTGGAACTACCGTCATCAACCTCATCGATCACTCCCGCCTTGTGAAAGGCAAAGCTGAAACAGAGCTGCAACGACTCAATGTTTTGTCGAAAGCATGCATGTGGATGCACGCACGGATGTCCTGCATTACGATACTGCTGTCCCAGTTGAATCGTAATATCGAGCAAGAGTTCCGTGCAAAGAATCAATACCAGCCCCTCTTGACAGACTTGTTCGGTGGTGACTCTATTGGTCAGGATGCACACGTCGTAATGATGTTGCAACGTCCGTTTGACCTCTACGGGATTACAGACAAGTATTGCGGTGAAGAACCAGAAGGACTCCTGGCAGTCCATGTGGAGAAGAACCGTGATGGGTTGCTGGGTATGATACCATTCGAAACTGATCTATCAACATTCACTATCAATGAAAGAAATGAAAGTAGTTAAGACGGTAACTGTTGGTAAGCTCAAGTACTTTCTCATAACGAATGGGTACAGAAAGGTTTTCTACAAGGCAACCCTTAATGAAAATGGTTCTTATCACATACTGTCTGGCTATGAGCCCTGCCCCATGCCTGAAGGCAAGAGGGTTGTAATCGAAGCAGGAAAATGTCCCTATCTAGTAAAGAAATGAGTGAACTTACACTACCCAAACAGGTGATAAAAGCTGCACGCAAGTCACCTAAGAACATGATTATCTATGGTCCACCGAAGATCGGTAAGACCACGGCTCTCTCAGAACTTAAGGACTGTCTCATCATCGACCTGGAGGACGGGTCAGACATGGTGGACGCACTTAAGATCAAGGTCAACTCTCTCACCGAGTTGGCTGAGGTTGGGAAAGCTATTATGGGTGAGAAGAAACCTTACAAGTACATTGCCATTGACACCATCACACAACTGGAAGTGTGGTGTGAGGAGGAGGCAAAGAAGTTGTACCAGGCTACCCCAATGGGTAAGAACTTTGACCCCCAGAACAAGGGGCTATCTGTCCTTACTCTGCCCCAGGGTGCTGGCTACCTCTACCTTCGTAAGGCTTTCATGAAGTGGTTCTTCAATCTGTCCAAGCTTGCAGACCACGTCATCTTTGTCGGTCACCTGAAGGACAAGTACCTGACGAAGAACGGCAAAGAAGTCAAAGCGAATGACTTGTCACTGTCCGGCAAGCTTCGTGAGATTGCATGTGCTAATGCTGATGCTATTGGCTACGTGTACCGTGGTGACAACACCACAAAGATTTCGTTCGATTCTACGAACGATGACACTGCTGGTTCACGCTGCGAACATCTTAGAGGAATGGATGCACCGTTGGACTGGGGTAAAATTTTCATCGATTAAACTGATTCACAATGTCTATTGACGCACAAGTAGATGTCACAACAGAAGTGACACAAGAGGAGACACCACAAGTGTTGACAATCTCACAGCTCGTGAGCCACATCAAGGATGATGGGATGAGCCGTGACGAGATTCGTAAGAAGTACGGACTCACAATCGCTGAGGCTAAGGAGATCTTCTCCCACCCAAAGCTGAAGGGTATTCGTGTAAAGCGGCAGAGAGTGATGCGCGTTCAGCTCATCGACGACACTGCTACTACACAGGTTACCCTCGACCAGAGCATTCAAGAAGTTCAAGACAACACCGCAGAAAACGATTACTGATGGCTATTCAATCTAATTCCTCCGACGTACAAGTCGCAGGTGGGGGCATACCCCTGTACTCTGGCATTGCACCTGTTCGTGTAGTTGCTGTCAACCCTAACCTTGGTGAGCTCGCATCTATTGGTGTGAACATGCGCACTGAGCCTAACTACGAAGTCTCCATGGGGGACAAGACTGGTAAGCTCGTGTTCTGGATTCACAACGAAGAGTTCAACTTCACCACGAGGTTTGACATACTCGTTGGTAGCGAGCACAGAAAGGAGTCCTCTACTGGTAAGTTCCAAATCACCAACAAGTATGGTCAGGTGACGTGGGCTACTAAGCCAGACACTGCTCCTGACTGGTTCAAGAAAGAGGGTGTGCGTCGCACCTACCCTGGCGAAGAGACACTCATCAACTTCATCAAGGCATGGGCTAACATCCCTAACGATGGTGAATGCTCATTTGATACTATCGATGATATTGTCAAAGGCAACGTCACTGAGTTGAAGTCATTGGTGACTGCTCTCAAAGACAACAAGTTGCGTGTCATGATGGGCGTGAAGGATGAAAAGTATCAAGCTGTCTACACCAGACACTTTGGTCGCCTCAAGCCACAGCGTGATCAGCTGTTTGTCAAGTCGTTGAACGACGAGTATGGCACATTCAATGCAGATTACAACTCTGACTTGAAGCTCGGCCTGTACTCGCCTGAGTTGGTGACACCTACAGAGACAACAGAGACTCCTACGGAGACTGCTGACGATCTTTGGACGTGATGTTAGGGGGCCGGGTCTATATTTGTAGGTCCGGCCCTACTATACCATGATACATTCAAGAAAGAGCAACGAGACCCTAGACAAAGACACAATACTAAGCAAGGTATCAGAGTATCAGATATTCAAACACTTCTGTCCAAACTTCGAAGACACAGGCAAAAGATTCAAGAGCGATCTGCGCGAAGACAACTCACCTACAGTTCACATCATTGATTGGAACCAGAGGTTGCTGTACAAGGACTGGGGTTGCCCAGAGCACAGCTTCGATTGCTTCTCATACATCGGTTACAAATACAATTTAGATTTCTATGGAACACTTATACATATTGATCAGTCTTTTGGGCTGGGCCTGCATACTGGGGTCGCTCGGAATGAGTTGGTACAAAGGAGAGAAGGAGAGACAAGAGTACCGCAGGAAAAACGGAGGTCGAAGATTCAGGTACGAATCAGGGGATGGAACAGACAAGATGCAGAGTACTGGGGACAGTTCGGGATCAGTAAAAAGATCTTGACTATATTTGATGTTCACCCTATCACACACTACTGGATCAATGAACAACGTTTTTCGTGCAATAGTATCAGCTATCGTTACCGCTTTGACTGCGGTTATAAGATTTACCGTCCGCTTGAAAGAGATTTTAAATGGAGCTCTAATGTGGATTCGTACTGTGTGCAAGGCCATAGGCAGTTACCTGAAAACGGTGGGACTCTATTTCTCACAAGTTCGCTCAAGGATATCATGTGCCTGGCAGTGCTTGGCTACCCATCCATTGCTCTACAATCAGAGATGCTTATGCCAAGGGAAGAAACCATCTCCGAGGCGAAAGCGCGCTTCAAAGAAGTAATCGTTCTCTACGACAATGACTTTGACAACCCTCGTAACCCTGGTCAGACTATGGCTGCGAGGATTTGTGACAAGTACGGGCTTGACAATTTAGTCATACCTTCGTACTATAGATCAAAAGATATCTCTGATCTCGTAAGGGATCATGGATTAGAAGAAGCAAAGCATGTCATCGAGAGGGAAGAGAACCGGAGCAAGAAACAGCCGAAAGAAAGTACGTAACGCTAAGTCAAAAGAAGTAGACGGAATTAAGTTTAGGTCTCTACTCGAGGCTCACTGCTACAGACAGCTCAGGGATGCAGGTATACCTGCGAACTACGAGAAGAAGAAGTATGTCCTCATGGAGGGCTTTCACTATGGCAATGAGTCCTACGAGGACAATGGCAAGACAGGATACCAGGACAAGCAGAAGTACAAAGTCCGTGATATCACATACACTCCTGACTTCGTAGACCCACAGGGTCGATGGATCATAGAGTGCAAAGGCTTCGCAAATGAACGCTTCCCACTCAAGTGGAAGATGTTCAAGAAACTATTAATGGAATCACCTGACCCTCCGGTGTTGTTTGTTCCTCGGAACCAAAAACAAAACATCGAGACGATACAGAAGATTCTCGAACTCATGGCCCCTACAGTATTGTAAGGGCCATTTTATTTACAGCTATGAGCATTAAGACAATTGGGACTGCCGTGCAGAGCAACTCTGCTGGCGTCCAGAAGCGGATCAACAAGTCCGCTGAGAAACTTGTCTTCGATGTTCT
>CEOU01007753.1_pt1 | contig 23025 bp, 8 predicted proteins | sample 530731 | NCBI WGS metagenome assembly CEOU01 (sample SAMEA2620894, study PRJEB7988) | marine metagenome | isolation source: saline water (ENVO:00002010), including
TTTCTTCATTCCCTCTGGGTTTCTTTGTAGAAGACTACAAGTATGATTCTGTCAATGGTGATCTCGATAAGTATAACGGAAGATTTGCAAAAACAATAGATTTCCCGAATGGAGTTTATGCGTACTATGCAACAGTAAATCCAACCACAGGAGATCCAATATTCCCATATTTTATTGGAGACGAATATAGATCAAATACATTAGAAGAAAATAAATCTTTGGATCAAACCTTTGATTTTAATAATTCATCTCTGCTAAGAAATACTTTTGGTTATAGGATCGCGGAACCGACTGGTGATAATGATTTTATCATTGAAAGTAATGAAATCAAGAGACAAAAGATTATTGTCGATTCAATTAGTGAAGGATCCGTATCTTCAATCAATATTTTAAATTCTGGTGAAGACTACAAAGTAGGCGAAAAACTGAAGTTTGATAATAGTGGAACTAGTGGTGGAGGACTGACTGCTAATATTTCCTCGTTGAAAGGAAAAACAGTTGATAGTGTTGAGACTACAAAATCTACAGGATCATCTACACTGGTTTGGAGAAATGATGGAAAGGTAGAGGTAGTTGTAGGTCTTGCTAATCATCTCAATTTTATAAAATTGGAAGATAATGATTATGTTTTAATAGATGATATAAAAAGACAATATTCTAGCACCGATACATCTGACATTAGAAATGTTTCTGACGAATCTTCCAAATTAACAGGATATCATAAAATTAACTTTTTAAATATTCCTAATGTTGGATTAACTACAGAAATAAAAGCAAACAGTGGAGTAACAACTGAAATTTATGTAACAGATATACCCCCCGATGTTGAAAATTATCTTGTCCCTACAGATCCTGCAGGCAGTGGTGGTTCAACCATTGGTATTGGAACCGAAACTTTAGAAATTTTGAATGTATATCGAGATAAAAATGTTATCAGAGTGCATAGGGGATTATCTGGAACTGCACATACTGTAGGAATGGCAGTAACTTTCAATCTGACTAGATTTACAATAGATGCAGATGTTGATTATTTTGAATCCAAAGTTCATGAACGTGTGAACTTTAATCCAGTAGAATCTATTGGTATTGGAACAACTCCTGGAATTGGAATAGAAGTTACATATAGTTTTGGTGATGAAATTATTACAGGTTCTGTTCCAACACAAAGAATATCTCTACCCAATCATCCATTCAAAACCAATCAAAAACTTGAATTTAATAGGGGATCTAATTCAGCAATTTCAATTTCCACTACACCAACAGGAACACCCTTTAATTTACCACAATTTGTATATGCGATTAATAAATCACCAAACACTATTGGTATAAAGACAACTTTAAATAGTAATGAAGTTTTCTTTAGAGTGAATGGTGATGATATTGATGATTATTATTTCCAAAAGAATTATGACAATGTTATTGCTACTGTTTCCAAAATCAATTCTGTTGTTTCAATTTCTTCTGCACATGGATTATCTGAGGGTGACCTTGTAACACTTAATGTAAAACCAAATCTTTCTGTAGGTATTGGCACTTCTACTGCTATTAGGGTAAATAGAAATTCTAATACTGAAAATATTCAAGTTAATCCTATAGGATTTTCTTCGTCATCAGTCAATACTGATAGAAATAGAATTACTGTTACTGATCATGGTTTTGATACTGGTGATAAGGTATATTATGATGCAGATACAATAATAACAGGAGTACAAACGGGTTCATATTATATACATAAACAAACGAATTCTACCTTTCAATTATGCGAAACTTTAGTAAATGCCAATAGTAATCCCCCAGTAATCGTAAGTTTTGGATCTACTGGTGGTTTATCTCAAACTATCTCTAAAGTCAATCCAAGAATTGAATCTGTAAAAAATAACAATCTTGTTTTTGATCTTTCGGATTCTTCTTTGACTGGATATGAGTTTAAAGTATTTTATGATAGAGAATTTAAAAATGAATTTGTTTCTATTGGAAATAGCAACGCATTCAATACATCTAGTTCTGGTACAGTCGGATCCGCAAATGCAACCTTTACTCTTTCTCATGGATCTGGTTTCCCAGATAAACTTTATTACTCTATAGAAAAATCTGGTTTTATCAGTACATCGGATAAAGAAGTTAAAAATTATTCAGAAATTTTATTCTTAGACAGTGCATATAATCAAGAATATACAATTTCTGAAGTTGGACTCACAACCTTCAAAATTTCTTTACAAGAAGATCCAGAAAAACTTTCTTACACTCCCTCTGAATGTGATAATTTAGAATACACTACTAAATCAACTTCTGCATCTGGAGCAGTAGATAAAATACATTTAGTTTCTGCTGGAGTTGGATATAAGAAACTTCCAACGTTTATTGGTGTTGATAAGTCTAACGGCAAAAATTTATTTGTAACGTTGGAAACTAATACTATCGGTAAAGTATTAGAAACAAAAATCGTAAATGAAGGGTTTGAATATTCTTCCGATAAAACTCTTCAACCAGAAGCTTTTATATCACCAAAAATTACATTAAAAGATACAAACACCGTAGGTATTCTCACAATTACGAACGGTGGAGTTGGATATGTGGAGGCACCAACATTAATAGTTGTAAACAATGATACCAGGACGAAATTAGATAGTGGTCTATTAAGACCAATATTATCTGGTAGTTCTATTGTTGATGTCTCAATTGATGTTCCACCAAAAGGAATATCAGATCAGTCTGCAGAAATTTTTTCAATTAACAATACAAATGGAGTTAGTGTCACAAAAGTTTTATCCGATAATACTGGAATATTTACATGTGTATTAACAACTCCTTCTGCTGGATTTACCACAGACGTTTTTGCCGTAAATGATGAGGTATTTGTTGAGGGTATTACAAAGTACAGTTCGGATGGTACTGGATTTAATGCAAGTGATTATGGATTTAAATTCTTCACAGTATCAAAATATGAAAATAAACTGACACCAGGTCTTAATGCTGACCAAGTTACATTTAATCTGGCTGGATTAACAACTCAAACAGGAATAGCACAAACTGTTACAGACTCATATGCTACTGTAGTTAATAAAACAAAATACCCAACATTCACTATTGAACTGACATTATCTAATTTTGAAATTGGTGAAAAACTCTTATCTGACGGCATAGAGAGAGATTTAAAAGTCATTGGATTTGATAATACTGGTTTGATTAAAGTATTTGGTTCATATCAACTTTCTGTTGGTGAAATAATTACAGGAAAAACATCTGGAAACATTGCAACGATTGAAACTCTCACGAATTATGACGGAATTTATGAAATTAAATTCTCTAACAGAAAAGATGAGGGTTGGGAAAAAGAAACCGGAAAACTGAATGAAGATTATCAAGTTTTATCTGATAATGATTATTATCAAAATCTTTCATATTCGATTAAGAGTAGACAGCAATGGAAAGATATTAGAACACCAGTCAATAGTTTAGTTCATAGTATTGGTATCAAAAACTTTGCAGATACCGAAGTCATATCTGACTCGGATGAAAGAGTTGGAATTACATCGACTGAAGAAGTATCAACGATTATTAGAGATTATATTGATGAAAAGAGAGTTGATACTATCAACAACTTTGATTATGCTAAAGATATTGATATTTTATCTAATAGGTCTAAATTCATAAGATTGAGCCAAAAGAAACTTACAAACTACACTGAAGCTTTATCAAATAAAGTATTGAGAGTTGATGATATACAAGATCAATTCTCTAGTTCTGATAATGAACCTCTTGAGTATAAAGATATTTTAAAAGTTGATGATTCTAGTCTCTATAATAATTACATATTTAAAGTAAGTGATATCAGTGGAAAAAATCATATTCAATTAACAAATTTAGTATTTTTAAATGATTCTGTTAATAACAACAAACTTGTTCTGGAGAAACAATCTTTAGTAAATGTAGGTCTTGGATTTACGACTGAGAATGATGAGCAATATGGAGATTTTAGTTTAGAAACGGATGAGTTTGGAGATACTTTCTTAAGATTTACTCCAGAGGATCCATATGATACAGAGTATGATATTAAGTTTATTGAGAAGAGATTTAATAATTCTAATATTGGAATTGGAACATCATCGATAGGATTCATAGACTTAACCAGTCGTGCTCAAACAGTTCTTATTAATACTACAGAATCAGTTATCGGTGTTTCAACTGATAAGTTCACTGCACTGTATGTAAATGCACTCGTCACTAAAGAAGTAAGTGGTGAAACTAATTTTGTTGAATTATATTTAACACATGATGGAGATGATACGAACCTTGCAGAATATTATTTTGATACTAGTGCAATTGCCGGTTCTAGTAACTTTATCGGTTCTTTTGGTGCTACTGTAAACTCTGGAATAGTCAGTCTAACATATCTTAATGATTCTGCTGAGGATGTTGTCCTTAGAACAAGAACTGTTGGGTTTGGAACAACTGCAGTTGGTGTAGGAACGTTTAGATATAGACAACCAACACAACCGATTGGTGCAGAAAGATCTGCAACATATGAAACTGGATTTACAACTACAACTGCTGGAGTTTCAACAACATTCTTAACGTTAGATAAGAATAATTTTGATTCCTCAAGATCTTTAGTAGAAGTTAGTATTGGAGATACTACCAAATCAGTTCATCAATTAATGATGGTTCATGACGGAACTAATGTATTCACCCAACAATCTTCTTTCATCTCAATAGGTAGTACTTTAGGCATTGGAACCTTCGGTGGTGAATTTAGTGGTGATAATGTTCTTGTTAAATTCTATCCAGATGCAAATCACAACGGAGATACAGAAATAAAGGCATTCAGTGAGTGTTTCTATACAGATACCGATTTTATCAATGAATCACCATCTTTATTGTTCGGAAATTCTATTGAAGATTTAAATACTTCACTATATCTTGCAATAAACGGAGATAGAATTAATAAGACTGACTTTGTACTTAGATCAAATACCACTCCAATTTTTGCAAAGAATATTAATCCTGCAGACTCTACAACTCTCAATCAGTCTACTGGAGTATTCACTGTTAAAGACCACTTCTTCAGTAATTCTGAAGAGTTGATATACACTCCAGGATCAACTTTTGTTGGTGTTGGATCAACTCCTATGATGTACAAACAAGGATCTATTGAAGCAGAACTTCCAACACAAGTGTTTGCTATTGTTTTAACCGAAGACACTTTCCAAATTGCAACCACAAAAGCACATGCAACTGCCGGAACTGCAGTTACTATTACTTCTCCTGGTGAGGGTAATGCACATGAATTTGCAATGTCAAAGAGAAATGAAAAAGCAATTATCACATTAGATAATGTTGCACAGTATCCTTTACTGTTCACAAATATTGCTAAAACTTTAAATGGTAGCATTTCAACTACGGCAACAACATTCCGTCTTAACGATATCAGTTCAGTCAATCCATTAGAATTATTAAAAGTTGATGATGAGTACATGAAGGTTGTTAATGTTGGTCTTGGAGTTGCGGCAGCAGGTCCTATAACCAATACAGGCACAATTCCTCTTGTTACTGTTCAGAGAGGTTCTGTTGGTTCTGCAGCAACAAATCATGCTAATTCAGCAACTGCTAGGGTATACAAAGGATCATATAATATTGTTGGTGATAGTATTCACTTTATCACACCACCTAGAGGAAATTCTAACATTACCAGAACAGAAGGAAACTTGAAATTTGAAACTTCTGACTTTACTGGTAGAGTTTTCCTCAGAAAAGATTATTCTTCAAACCAAGTTTATGATGATGTATCTTCTTCATTTGATGGAAAGGAGAGAACTCATACTCTTACGGTTAGTGGGGTGAATACCTCTGGTATTGGAACAACTGGTGGAAATGGTATTGTATTCATTAATGGAATATTCCAAACACCAACAACAGAGAATAATCCATCAAATAACTTCAGCATTATTGAAACACTTGCTCCTTCTCCAGGAGTAAGTAGTATTAGATTTTCTGGAATAAGAACAGATGGTAGTAGTAATGTTATTATTTCTGAATCTGATGTTAATCAGAATGAAATTCCAAGAGGTGGTGTAATTGTTTCTCTCGGATTTACTGGAGGACTTGGGTATGCACCTCTTGCTGGTGCTGCTGTCACTGCCACTATTAATGGCAGTGGAACTATAACAGGTCTTACTACAGGAATAACAGGTGGAACCTTTGGATCTGGTTATAACCATTTGATTCCTATAAATGTAACCATATCAGATCCTAATGGTTCCAATGCAGCAATTACAGGAACTGCAGGCATAGGTGGCACAGTAATATTCAATATTACTAATGGTGGAACTGGATATACAAATCCACAGATACTTGTATCAGAACCATCTTATGCTGGACTTGGAGTAACTGGTATTTCTAGACTTGGTGTTGGACCAACTGTAGATACTGGAGATGGATTATTACTGGATATTGTTGTTGGTGCCAGCAATACTGTTGGGGTGGGATCAACTTATTTTAGTGTGAATTCTTTCAATATTGCCAGAAATGGATATGCATTTAGAAAAGGTGATAAGTTCACACCAGTCGGACTTGTAACTGACATTAATGTTTCCAGTCCAGTATCAGAGTTACAGTTTGAAGTATTGGAAATATTTAATGATAATTTTGGAGCATGGCAATTTGGAGAACTTGACTTTATTGATTCAATTAAAAATTATCAAGATGGAATAAGAATTAGATTCCCGCTCTTCTATAATGGATCTTTATTAAGTTTTGAAAAACCAGAAGACTCTAGAATAGAACTCCAAAATGCACTTCTTGTAATTATAAATGGTGTTATTCAAGAACCAGGAGATTCTTATACATTTGATGGTGGAACCTCATTCGCATTCTCCGTTCCTCCAAAATCAACTGATGTTATTGATATATTCTTCTATAGAGGAACAAGGGGATTAGATGATGTATTTGTTGATAATATTCTTCCTACAATTGAAGCAGGAGATACTGTTCAGTTATTCAGAGATGATCTTGTCAGCACAACAAAAACTCAAGGTTCAAGAAAGGTCTTTGATGTTACATCATCAGATAAATTTGAAACTAATCTCTACTTAGGTGATGGAATTGATGAAGTTAACAATAAACCACTCTATTGGACGAAACAAAAACGTGATCTTGAAATTAATGGCGAAGTTGTTGCTAAAACAAGACAATCAACAATTGCTCAGGTATACCCAACAGCAAAAGTTATTTTTGATATCGATTCTTCAGATAATAGAATTTTCGTAGATGATGTAAGTAACTTCACTTACAATATGGGAACTCCTCCTCCAAATTATAATGCACTTACAGCATTACTTGTTGATAAAGCAATAGAACCATTACCTGCAAATGTAACTGCAACAATCGGTGCTGGTGGAACTGTCACTTCTCTTACTATTGTGAATGAAGGAAGTGGATATACTGGATCTACAGTACAAATTAAGTTCCAGAATCCATTTAGAGTTGGTGTTGGTTTTGGTACAACTGCAACTGCAACTGCAACAGTAGGAACTGGTGGGACACTCACCGGAACAACAATAACAAATCCTGGATTTGGTTATAGTTCTGCTCCAAATACTATTGTTCCTTTACCAGACCCAACTACAGAATCTCTTGGAGTTATTGCAGATGTCAAAGGATTCTCTGGAATCATAACTGGTATTGAAGCAGTTAGTGGATGGGGTGGACATCCAGCCGGACTCAAGTTCTTCCTCGATAGGGGAGCAACTTTTGGAGGTGACCTTCGGGTTGGATATCCAATAATGATCAGAAACACTCACATTGGTACTGGAGTTACATCTGTCATTGAATCCAATTCTGCTGTTGTTGGTATTGGAACAACATTTTTGGATAATGTTTATTATATTGGAGAGATAAGCACAAGTGGTGATGTTGGCATCGTAACTTGTAATGTTCATTCAACAACAGATTTGTCAGGTATTTCTTCAGAGGGATTTGCTGGTGAGTTCTCTTGGGGATTATTTACCAGCATAACTAGATCAAATAACCCAATTTCTATTGGAATTACTGGAAAAACTGTTGATGTTGGTTTATCAACCTTCCCAACAATCCAAAGAAGGGGTGAAGGACTTAGAAAAACTGGAGCACTTCCAGAAACAGTTAACTAAACAATATAAATATCTAAAAACTGTGTAATATGGCTGCTATAGTAACAGACCAATTTAGAATTGCGAATGCTAATAATTTTGTAGATTCTGTATTGGACGCAAATAACTCATATTATATTTTTCTTGGTCTTTCTAATCCAGGAGAGACTGGAAGTCCTGTTGGATTTGGACGAACCACGACTTGGGGGGATACTCCGTCAACGCCTCCAAGTCCGGTCGATAATCAACAGTATTTGAGTCATTATAGAAATACTGCATTATTTGGAAAAAAATTAAACAGTTCTAATGTAAGAAGAGTTGTAAGAAAAGTTAATTGGACTGTGAATACTCGATACGATATGTATCGACATGATTATAGTGGATTAAATAAGTCACCAAACGCACAGTCTGCAAGACTTTATGATAGTAATTATTTTGTTGTAAATAAAGATTTTAGAGTTTACATCTGTCTTCAAAACGGTTCTCATGGTCCTATTGAAAGTTTAGGATCAAATCTTACCGGCAATAATTCTCAGGATGAACCAACTTTTACTGATTTAGAACCTTCAGCTGCTGGAACAAGCAATGATGGATATATTTGGAAATACTTATTTTCTATTTCTCCAAGTGATATTATTAAATTCGATTCTACTGAATATATTGTTCTCCCAAACGATTGGTCAACCTCCACAGACTTTCAGATACAAAGTGTCAGAGACGCCGGAGATTCTACTGTGAATAATAACCAAATTAAAACTGTCTATATTGCTGATGGTGGAAAGGGTGTTTATACTGCAGGAACTTATGATATTAAGGGTGATGGAACTGGAGCAAAAGTAAATATCGAAGTTGATACAAGTGGATCTATTACGAAAGCAACTGTTGTTGCTGGTGGATCTGGATATACGTTTGGAATTGTAGATTTTCAACATGCGTCTAATACCACAATTCCTGCAGGAGATCAAGCAAAACTCATTCCAATCATTCCTCCATCTAGAGGACATGGATATGATGTTTATACTGAATTAGGTTCTGATAGAGTTCTTGTATACTCAAGATTTGATGATTCGACAAAAGATTTTCCAACAGACACCAAATTTTCTCAAATTGGAATTGTAAAAAATCCAGAAAAGTATAATTCAAAAACAATTTACACTGCTAATGAATATTCTTCTTTAGGTGCAATCAAGTTATCTCAATCTTATACAGGAACACCAGTTGTAGGAGCAGCAATATCTCAAACTACTGCAAATGGTGAAGCAAGAGGATATATTGCATCATATGATACTGAAACAAAAGTCTTAAAGTATTATCAGGATAGATCAAGAGCATTTGCAAATACTGTCGATCAAACCGATTCTGTAAATACAAGTTCAACTGCAAATATAGTTAGTTTTGCTTCAACAACTGCAAATATTGAAGGTAATATTTCTGCTGGAGTTGATATAGCATTTAGTGGAATTACAACAACAATTGGAGACAAGCAAGTTAGTTTAGGTGTTACTTTTACTGGAGGGGTTGCTGATCCAGAGATAAATAAAAACACAGGAGATATTATTTACATCGATAATCGTTCTCTTGTTACAAGAGACTCTAGACAAAAAGAAGACGTTAAAATTATTCTGGAATTCTAAAGAAAATGTCGCAAAAAACAAATTTAAACATCAGCCCATATTATGATGATTTTGATTCATCAAAAAACTTTTTAAAAGTTTTATTTAAACCAGGATATCCTATTCAGTCTAGGGAATTAACCACTCTGCAATCGATTCTTCAGAATCAGGTGAAAGAGTTTGGAACACATATGTTCAAAGAGGGATCTGTAGTAATCCCAGGAAATATTGGATTTGATGGACAATTTTATGCAGTAAAATTGAATGCTGTTCAATCTGGTGTTGATGTTTCTTTATATGTTGATCAGTTAGTTGGAAAAACCATAACTGGAGATATTTCCGGAATTACAGCAAAAGTACAGAAAGTTGTTTTTCCAACCGAAAGTGATGATGTAGAAAATATCACATTGTATGTCAAATATTTGGGATCGGATGAAAATTTTGAGTTTACACAATTTACAGACGGAGAAACACTTTCAAGCACAGAAAATATAGTATATGGCAATACTACTATAGTTGCAGGTTCTCCTTTTGCATCTTTAATTTCTTCAGAATCAACTGCTATAGGTTCTGCAGCTTCTATTGGGGAAGGAGTTTATTTTATTAGAGGTTACTTTGTAAAAGTTTCCCAGGAGACAATTCTTTTAGATTATTATACAAACACTCCATCATATAGAATTGGACTTCAGATTTCAGAAACTATTGTTAATGCAAAAGAGGACGAGTCGTTATATGACAATGCAAAGGGATTCTCTAACTTTGCATCTCCTGGAGCAGATAGATTAAGAATAACTTTATCTTTATCAAAAAGGAGTTTAGATGATACAAATGATACCAATTTTGTAGAATTATTAAGAGTTAGAGAAGGCAAACTAAAGAAAGTCACAACTAAGACAAGTTACAATTTAATTAGAGATTATTTTGCAGAGAGAACTTTTGATGAATCTGGTAATTATACGGTAAGACCATTTGATATTAATATAGAAGAATCTTTAAATAATAGATTAGGTAATAATGGAACTTTTCTTGATACTGAAAAGACTGATGAAGGAAATGAACCATCAGATGATTTGGTATCCGTACAAATATCTGAGGGTAAAGCATACGTTAGTGGTTATGATATTGCAAATGGTGGAGGAAATACTCTTGATGTAGAAAAACCCAGAGACACTGATACCATAAAGAATGTATCAGTTCCCTTCAATATGGGGAATATTCTGAGAGTTAATACAGTAACTAATATTCCTGCATTTAGAAAAACTATTGATTTATATGGTCAACTCAATCAAGGTGGAGTTGTAATTGGACAAGCAAGAGTATATTCCTTCAATCTTACTGATGCTGCATATACAGACGATGCAACCAGTTTTGATTTAAGACTTTTTGACATTCAAACATATACTGACATTGTTGTAAATAGTGAAATTACAGTTACAGAATCAGATCGTGTATACGGTAAAAGCAGTGGTGCAGGTGGATTTGTAACTGGAAATAATGTTGGTTCACGTTTCTTTGTCAGACAAACTTCTGGCAATTTTGCAAAAGGTGAAGAATTAGTTATTAATGGAAAAAATTCTCATAAAACTGTTGTATCTACATTAGCATATAATACACAAAATATTAAATCAGTAAAACAAACTAACCCACACTCAACCGGAACAGATTTTACTGCTAACTCAATTTTAGAATCATTCAGAATTCCTGTTAGTAGAATCAATGTAAAGATTCAAGCTGCTTCTGCAGGTGTTTCTACGATGACGATGGGACCTATCCCATTTACGGGCATTTCCACCAGCACTATTGTTAGATATCAGAAAGATGACCAAACTGTAGAAACTTTCAATAAAGTTAAAACAGTTGGAGCAGGTGGAACTTCATTGGAATTAGAGGCAATTGCTTCTGTTGCTGGTGTTTTTGATGGTACTCTTGTGTCTGGTTCTGATCATTCAACCAGAGCAACATTGGCTGCACCTATTATTAGAGGAAGTGGTGCATTGTTTGCTGAACTACCAGAAGATAATACATCTGAATTAGACTTATCATCTTCACAGTTGTATTTTATTGATCAAATAACAGGAAAGTCTATATCAGGTAATACTCTTACAGTAAATACTTCCGAGCTTACTGGAACACCAACTAATTCATCTTGGGTCAATTTTGATCAAGAGAGATTTACTTTGACTAATAGTAGTGGTGTAATCGCACCTCTATCATCAGATGCTTTTAGTCAGTCTTCAAGTGTAGTAACTATAAAGGGATTGACAAACTCATCTAACAACGTTGTTAATGTGACTGCTCTTAAGAGTGGAATTCAGAGTAAAACTAAAAATTATGATAGAAGTAGAGTTATTTTTGTAAGTGGTTCTAAATTAACAGAATCTGGATCAGGTATAGCAACTACAAAAAACGATGGATTATCTTATGTGAAATACCTTGGATTGAGAGTTCAGGATAGTACCATATCTTTGAATTATCCGGATGTTGCTAAAGTAATTGCAATTTATGAATCTTTAGATACAGGAAATCCTACTCTTGATGTCTTCACATTCCCAGTTGTAGCAAATGTTGGAACAAATGCAATAGTCGGTGAAAATATTATTGGATCTTCCAGTGGTGCCGTAGCAAGAGTTGTTGCTAATAATACTACTGTACCTGCCGATGCAGCTACTAGTAGTGGAAATGATTTGGGAGTTGTTTATTTAAATAATAAAACTTTCTCCGCAGGAGAAACAATAAAATTTGAAGAATCCAATATCACAACCACATTAGATTCAATCACTCCTGGAAGTTATTCGGATATTACAACTTCATATCAACTTCGTAAAGGGCAAAAAAGTGAATATTATGATTATTCTAGAATTACGAGAAATAGAGGTGTAAAAGAACCATCAAGACGTTTGATGATTGTTTTTGATCATTATACCGTTCCATCAAATGATGATGGAGACGTATTTACTGTTGATAGTTATGATAAAGAAAGATTTACAAATGATATTCCCAATATTAGAATACCAAAAAGAGGGAAATCAGGAATAAGAGCATCTGATACTCTTGATTTTAGACCTAGAGTAGCAGTTTTTAATCCAACAGGTGCAACTGCATCTCCATTTGATTTTGTTACTAGATCTAATACATTCAATAATCTTAGTTTTAGACTCTTAGCACCTGATGAGCAATCTGTTGTTGATCAAACATTCTATTTGCCAAGGATTGATAAAGTCTTCTTAGACAAGAATGGCAAATTTATTGTTGCACAGGGAGAATCTGCAAAAAATCCAAAACCACCAGAGGATTTGGGTAATAACTTCTTAGAGTTGGGAGTTATTGAATATCCAGCATATCTTTATAATCCATTAGATGCTGAGATTACTTTAACTGATAATAGAAGATATACGATGAGAGATATTGGAAATCTCGAAGATCGTATTGAGAATCTCGAAAAAGTTACTACACTCTCTTTACTTGAGGTAAATGCCCAAACATTACAAATTAGAGATGCTGATGGAAATGATAGATTTAAAAGTGGATTCTTTGTAGATGATTTTGCAGATGCGTTAGATGCTGGTGATTTCTTCTCAACTACTTTAGTCGATGAGACATCAAGAACATTAAATCCAAATATTGCGTCCAACTCTTCAGATTCTTTATTGGCAACAGAAGATAACGTATCTATGTTTGACATAGATTTGGAAAGAGATAAATTTTCTTCTACTCCTCTTGAATTGATTGATGGCAATATACAAAAAACAGGTGAAGCATTAACTCTTAAATATGATGAAATTGATTGGTTGGAGCAATCATTTGCTACCAAGGTTGAAAATGTTAACCCATTCCAAGTTGTTGTATATGATGGTGTGATTGATATATTCCCAGAAGTTGATTCATGGTCTAGAACAGTTCAACTTCCAGATAATAATGTTAATCTTGGAGTAATTAGAACAAATAATGTAAATCTAGTCAATAATCTCACCCAAAACTTAACTACTAGAACAAGAATTCCGGGAAGAACTGTAAGAGCAGGTAACATCGGTGGTATATTAGTTAATAGAAGATCTAGAGATGTAACCACAAGAAGCACTACTAGTAGCAGTAGTTCCTCTACTTCCACAGGATCATTTGATACGGTCGATACAACTATTAGAAATGAAGGTGTTGGTAGTAGAGAGCAATTTTTTATGAGATCTAGAAACTTCCAGTTCAGGGCATCTAATCTCAAACCAGGTACAAGATATTATCAGTTTATTAACTCTAGAAGTAATTTTGACGTAATTCCAAAATTATTAGAAATTTCTCCAAATGCTGATCTTAGTGGAAGAGGTTCGTCAGGTGCATTTACTCCTGGAGAAACTGTTATTGGAACTTCTCCAAATGGTAGTGAAATAATTAGATTTAGAGTTGCCGCACCTAATCATAAAGCACACAACTTCTTTACCGGTGGTAGTTTCATAAACCCACAAACTGTATATGATATTAATCCATACAGTCCATCAGAAACTTTAGGTGATTCTTATAGTTCATCGTCACCAGTTGTCAATGTTGATATCGGATCACTTGCACGTTCATCAACAAATCAATATAATGGATTTGTTGAGCAAGGAACTTTATTGATTGGTCAAACTAGTGGAACAGTTGCTTATGTGAAGAGAATTAGATTAATCACTGATAATTATGGTGATGTGGAAGGTTCTTTCTTTATAAGAAATCCTTTCGAAGATCCAACACCAGAAAGACTAGCAACTGGAACCAAACCTTATCGTCTTTCCTCAAGCAAAACAAATGATGAAGGACTTCCCGGAAGTAATTCAATTTCATTTGCAGAATCAAACTTTACTGCCAATGTAACTATTTTACAATTCAGAGCAACAGTAACATCTGCAATAACAAGAACAAATATTAGTAGTACAGTCAACCTGAACACCAACCTTACTACTCAAAGAGTTCAGAGAGTTACAACAGAAACATATGCAGATCCATTGGCACAAACATTTACTGTTGGTGGAAATATTCAGGTTAAATCTGATATTGATACGGATGATGATGTAAATGGAGTATTTTTAACTTCTGTTGACTTATTCTTTGCAACTGTTGACAGTGGTAATGCTCCATTGAGAGTTGAAGTAAGAACGACTCAACTGGGAACCCCAACATTAACAACGATTGGAAAACCAGTGGTCCTCACACCATTTGAAACTAGAAATATTAATGGTGTACCAACAAGAACACAGATCATTAAAACTTCATCGACTGGAGAAGTTGCCACTAATGTAAGATTCCCAGAACCAATTTTCTTAGCACCTGGTGCAGAATATGCAATTGTTTTAATTTCAGATCAGAGTGATGAATATGAAGTATGGACTGCCGTTATGGGTGATAAGACTGTAAATACACAGAATTTGCCTAATGTTGACCAAGTAATTTATAGTAAGCAATTTGCTCTTGGTTCTCTCTTCAAATCACAAAATGGTTCTATCTGGACTACAGATCAGAATCAAGATATGAAGTTTAAACTTTATAAGGCACAGTTTACTGCAGAACGTGGAACTGCATATTTCTATAATTCTCCAGTAAATACAACTTCCAATCAAGATAGACCTTTGTCCCGCAATCCAATTAGAGTTCTTCCAAAAACTGGAAGAATTGGAATTGTTACAACAACCAATGCACAATTTGATCAGGATATTTTCGTTGGTAGAAAACTAGCGGGTGTTAATGGTAGAGGTGGTTCTGCTATTGTCTCTGCCATTGGTGGTCCAGTAACTGGTGTAACACTGACGGAAGCAGGAGCAAACTATCCCGCAAGTGTCACAAATGAAGTTGTTAGCACTTACAACGTTACTGGTCAGGGTGAGAACTTAAAAGTTAAGATTACTACAGATGCTAATGGTGTAATCACTGGGGTTACACATGATTCAACAAATCCAAATGATGGAAGTGGATATGAAGTAGGAGATGTTGTCGGTATTCAAACTTCAACAACTTCATCTGTAACTGGTAGAGATGCACTAATAACTATCAGTGCAGTTACCGGAAAAGATACATTATATCTCACAAATGTTCAGGGTGAATTTGGTGCAAATGGAACAGGACATGAATTTGCAGTTCAGACTGGTGGTTCTGGAATTGGAATAAGTTATTATAGTGATGCTACAACTATCGTTGCTATTGGCGGAACTCACATTATCTCATCCGAAGCAGATGGGGGAGTTAATACTGGAGAATATTTGGAGGTTAATCACTACAATCATGGAATGTATTCTACTACGAATAAACTCGTAATAGACAATATTCGTTCCGATGTTCCACCTACAAGACTGAGTGCAGATCTTGAATCTGATGAAACCACCACTATCAATGTTGTTGATTCTGCAAACTTTGCTACTTTTGAAGGTGTTCCTGTAAGTAGTGACAATCCAGGATATGTTAAAATTGGTAATGAATTAATAGCATACCAAGGAACTGGAAGTGGAACTTTGACCATTGCATCTAATGGAAGAGGACTAGATACTACAAAATCAGTCAAACATGGACGCACCAAGGGAGTTGTTAAGTATGAAATTGGTGGAGTTTCACTAAGAAGAATTAGTGGAATTACAACTTCTATTGTTAATCCTATAGAAATTGATAGTTATCATTTAAAATTTGACAGAACCTCAGCAAGAGGAACTAATAGAAAAACAGATGGTTCTTTGACCGTTGGATCTGATAGTTATCCACAACTTTCATTCAACGATGAGAAGGTAGTTGGTGGAAGAAGAGTTTCGGCAACTCAAAACTTTATATTTGATACTATCATTCCATCTTATAATATACTGGCTCCAGGTGAGGAGACTAATGTTGGTGCAAGAATTAGAACTATAACTGCTACGAGTGTGGATGGTGACGAAATATCATTTAATGATAATGGATATGAACGTGTTCAATTGAATCAAGCAAATGCATTGAGTTCTGTAAGAATGCTTGCATCCAATCCAAATGAACTTGAATATCTAACAGGTCTTCCCAGAAGTAAATCACTGACAACCGCAATTACATTTAGGTCTGATGATCCAAATAGAATGCTGTCACCTATATTATATTTGGATAGTGCAACAAGTATCTTAAATATTAACCGTGTTAATCAACCAATTACTAATTTTGCTGGTGATGATAGAGTAAATACTGTATTAGAGGATCCACATGCTTCTGTATATTATTCTCGGATAATAGACTTAGAAAATCCTGCAACTTCACTTAAAGTTATCATTTCTGCTGATAGACCAAAGGGTGCAGATTTTAGAGTTCTTTATACAACAAGAAAAGCAGATTCTGCTGAAGTTGAGCAAACATATGAGTTGTTCCCAGGTTATAAAAACCTGAAACAAACGACTGAAGGATTATTGGTTGTTGATGCAGCTAAGAATGATGGTCGTGCTGATACATTTGTTCCAAGAAGCAGAGATGGTGAGTTTTTAGATTATGAATTCAGTATTGATAATTTGGACTTGTTTAATGCCTATGGAATTAAAATTATAGTCACAGGAACTGATCAAGCAGCAGTTCCACGTTTTGCAGATCTTAGAGTTATTGCAGTCAGATGATTAAAGTAAAAGGTCATTTAAATTTATATCGAGACGAAGAAACTGGTGCCATTATTAATCGTGATGTCACTGGTTATAATCAATATGTAAATTCTATAGAAACTAAAAAACTTCGTAGAGAAGAGTTGGATGAAATGAAAAAAGATATTGATGAAATCAAATCTTTACTTCGTGAGATCTTAAACAAATAGGTGCTGTTGAAATTAATATAAATAGCTTAAGGTATATTAGCATCATAAAATAATGGCTGTTTATGTATCCAACATTGTGATTGAACAAGGATTTGATTTCGATACATCCTTTCAGTTGGAGGACACACGGACCAATTCACCTTTAGTCTTGACTGATGCATCAACAACTGCACAGTTAAGAAAATATTATGGTTCATCTACAGCAGTATCTCTCGGATCTACGATAACTAGTCCTGATTTGGGTATTATTTCAATCTCTTTGACTGGATCTCAATCAGTCAATTTGAAACCTGGAAGATATGTGTTTGATGTAAAGATTACAAATGCTGGTAGAGAATATAAAGCTGTAGAGGGCTCAGCACTAATAAGAGGGGGAGTAACCAGGTAATGCCTAATATTAACGATAGGATTGGTTCTCAGAATGTAATCCGTGTTTTATCTAACGCATCGGCACCACCAACACGATTAGTTAACTTAACTGATGTAGACTCCACTCTAAAGACTAGAGATGGAATGATTCTTGTCTGGGATCTTGCGACAGAATCGTTCTACATGACGGACACGATTGATTCGTCAACTTTAGTAATTGCTGGTATTGCCACATTTTCTAATACTACAAATTCTACAGCACCAACAAATGGTGCTTTAGTTGTTAGTGGTGGACTTGGTGTCGCAAAACACGTAAATCTTGGAGAGGGATTTACAGTTGCAGGAATTTCGACTTTTGCATCTGATTTAGATATAAATGCTGCTGTTGATATATTAAATGGAGTAACTGCAAACTCCACCTTTAAGTCAGTTGGTGTTACAACATTAGCATCTGCTGGTGGTATCACAACCACTGGAGGAGATCTTTACGTTGGTGGAGATTTATATGTATTTGATGATTTAGTATTTGATGAGTTTAGTGCTAGAAATGGTAACATTACTGGTATTGCTACAGTAGGCACTACCTTAGATGTCAACGGAACATTAGATGTTGATGGTAGAACTGAACTTGATATCACTAACATTGCTGAGACTCTCAATGTCACTGGCATTTCTACTTTTGGTAATACTGTAGATATCAATGCCGACTTAGATGTTGATGGCAGAACTGAACTTGATATAACCAATATTGCCGAGACACTTAATGTTGTTGGCATATCTACATTTGCATCTGATGTAGACATTAATGCCTCTGTTGATATTGATGGGCATACTGAACTTGATAATTTAAATGTATCAGGTGTATCAACATTTGCTGGTGCTGTTGATGTCAATTCGACTGCAACTTTTGGTGATAATGTAACTTTTGAGACTAATAGTGGAAACAATATCCTTTTCAATAGGGGTAGTAACTTCTTAAAATTTGGTGATAATACAGATGCCAGATTTGGTAGTGCTGGTGATTTAAAGATATATCATAATGGAACTAATAGTTACATTGATAATAATACCGGACCTCTTTACATTAGAAATAATGTTGATGATGACGATGGTAGTAATATTATTATTGAGGCTAAGTCAGGAAAAGCATCAGCAGTTTTTCAAGATGACGAAGGTGTTAGACTTTACTTTGATAACGCACAGAAATTTGAAACCACTGCCAATGGTATAAACGTAACAGGACATGTTGAAACTGATACGTTAAATGTTTCGGGTCTCTCTACATTTGTAGGTAACGCATCGTTTGCAGGTAATGTTTCTATTGCGGGAACATTAACTTATGAAGATGTAACTAATGTTGATTCAATTGGATTTATCACAGCAAGAAGTGGAATTCATATTGGAAGTCCAAGTATTGGATCGACATTAACATCTGGTGGTGATTTGTTAATGAGTAGAAACCTGCGGGTTGCGGGTGTTTCTACTTTTGTTGGAGTCGGTACATTCCAAAATGATCTTTACGTTGGTGGAGATCTTTATGTTGCCGATGACATATCTATTGATGAACTGAATGTACGTGATGCAAATATAACAGGCATTGCTACCGTTGCAACCTTATTGGATGTAACAGGACATGCCGAGTTAGATACATTAAATGTATCAGGTGTATCTACATTTATAGGTATTGCAACATTCTCAAATAATGTATTTGTTGTAGGAACACTTGATGCCGGACTGATTGATGGAGGAGAATTCTGATGGCAAAACCCACTACTAGAGACGAACTAAAAGAATATTGTCTTAGACAACTCGGTGCACCAGTTTTAGAAATTAACGTTGCTGATGAGCAAGTTGATGATTTATTGGACGATACTCTTCAGTATTTTAATGAGAGACATTTTGATGGTGTAGAAAAAACCTTCTTAAAATATCAGATTACCCAAGATGATATTAATCGTGGAAGAGGTAGTGGATCGGGTTCTGTAGGGGTTACGACAACCGGTGTAGGGATTGTTACTACAACCGGAACTTCGACCAATGTATCGGGTCTGGGAACGGTTACATCAAATTTTTATGAGACATCAAATTTCATTCAAGTGCCAGATTCTGTAATTGGTATTGAAAAAATATTTAAGTTTGATACTAGTAGCATTTCTGGTGGAATGTTTAGTATTAAGTATCAATTATTTTTAAATGACTTATATTTCTTCAACTCTGTGGATTTGTTGACATATAAAATGACCAAATCATATTTGGAAGATATTGATATGTTGTTGACTACAGATAAACAGATTAGATTTAATCAAAGACAAAATAGATTATATCTTGATATTGATTGGGATGCACAAGAAGCAAATAATTTCTTAGTTATTGAATGTTACAGGGCATTAGATCCTGCAGATTATTCAAAAGTATTCAATGATAGTTTTGTTAAAAGATATCTTACTGCTGCAATTAAAAAGCAATGGGGTCAAAATCTAATTAAGTTTCAGGGAGTAAAACTTCCAGGTGGTATTGAATTAAATGGTAGAGCTATATATGAGGATGGGCAGAGAGAATTGGATGAGATAAGACAGAGAATGTCATCCGATTACGAACTGCCACCTATGGACATGATTGGGTAATAGATATGCCATTAAATCCATTCTTTCTTCAAGGATCTCCGAATGAACAGTTTCTTGTTCAGGATTTGATTAATGAACATATACAAATGCATGGTGTAGAAGTTTTCTACTTACCTAGAAAAATTTTCAAAACCGATGACATTATCAGAGAAATTCAATCATCAAAATTTGATGATGTTTTTACGATAGAAGCATATATTAATAACTTTGATGGGTACGCTCCTGACAGTGATATTATGACCAAGTTTGGTCTTAGATTAAAGAATGAAATAAGTTTGACTATATCTAGAGAAAGATATGAGGAATTTATTGCACCATTCTTGGAGGGTATTTCTTCCGGTATTAGGGAAGGTAGAATTACCGAATATGACTTTGCTGATTTGATTACAAGACCAAAAGAAGGTGATTTGATTTATTTCCCTCTTGGAGAAAGATTATTTGAAATCAAAAGAGTTGAACATGAAAAACCATTTTATCAACTGGGATCGAGTTATACTTATGAATTAAGTTGTGAACTGTATGAATATGAGAATGAACTTATTGATACTGCACTTGAAGAAGTTGACAATACTGTGGAAGATGAAGGATATATTACATCTCTTACACTTGTTGGAACTGCAAGAACTGCAATCGTAACAGCAGGTATATCTTCTGGTGCTGTTAGTGAGATATTCTTGAATAATGATGGTTCTGGATATCAAACAGCACCAACTATAACTTTCTCAGCACCACCAGTTGGTGGTACAACAGCAACTGCAGTTGGAATTACAACTCGTGTTGCGAATGTACAATCACTACTGAGAATAGAATTAACTAATGCTGGTTCTGGTTATGTTACACCACCAACAATTACAATAAGTGGTGGTTCAGGAACAGGAGCAGCTGCTACTTGTTCTATTGGAGGAACATTGTTTAGTGTCAGTTCTCTTAGTATTACTGATCCTGGAAATGGATATGCTTCTGCACCTGTAGTTACGATTGGTTCTCCAGGAACTGGAACAACTGCAACAGCACTTGTTACAATCAATGCACAAACTAAGATTAATTCTGCAAGAATTCTCAATCCAGGTGTTGGTTACACTGAAGGTGTGGCACCAACAGTTTCTCTTGCAGGATTCTCTACGATTGGTGTTGGAACGTTTGTTTATAATGAAATCGTCACTGGAGAAACTTCCGGAACTACAGCAAGGGTTAGAGACTTTAGAACTACAACATCACCACTTCCAGGTGTTCTCCCTGTTACCAATTTAAGAGTTTCACTAAATACTGGTAAGTTTAGTGCTGGTGAAATAGTCGTCGGATCAATTTCTTCCGCTAGATATGTTGTTTCGGATTATGATACTGAAAGTTATGATAATCCATACGATGTTAACGAAGAGATTGAGACAGAGGCAGACGATATTTTAGATTTTACTGAATCAAATCCATTTGGAACTTACTAATGTTAGGAACTTATTTTTATCACGAGATTATAAGAAAGACTATTATTTCTTTTGGAACGTTATTTAATAACATCTCAATTAGACATACTAAAAATGATGGTAGTATTTTAGATGAAACCAAGGTTGGTCTCTCTTATGGACCGATGCAAAAGTTTTTGACAAAGATTCAAGAACAAGAGCAATTATCAAAATCAATTGCAATTACTCTTCCAAGAATGTCATTTGAAATGACGGGAATCCAATATGATTCTACTAGAAAAACAGGTATAACTCAAACATTTAAGGCCGTTGATAGTGGTGACGGTAAAATGAAAAAAGTGTTCATGCCAGTTCCATATAATATTCAATTTGAACTGAATATTTTTAGTAAGTTGAATGATGATGCACTACAAATCATTGAGCAAATATTTCCATATTTTCAACCTTCATTTAATCTAACTGTAGATCTGGTTAGTTCAATTGGTGAAAAGAGAGATATTCCAATCATACTTGACAGTATTGATTTCCAAGATGATTATGAGGGTTCATTCCAAACAAGAAGAGCACTGATTTACACCCTGAGATTTACGGCAAAGACATATCTGTTTGGTCCTGTTGCAGAATCTTCCGAGGGTCTCATCCGTAAGGTTCAGGCAGACCTTTACAGTGATACAAATACACAAACCGCAAAACGTGAGGTTAGATACACTGCAGTTCCAGATCCAATCACTGCAGAACCAGGTGATGATTTTGGATTTACTGAGAATTGGAACTTCTTACCAGATTCTAAAGACTATAGTCCTACTAGACAAGAAGATATTTGATTATTATGAGTAATAGTTATGACCCCATCGATGAAGCACTCAATACAACGAGTGATATTGTTGAATCGAAACCGACCCCTAAACCAGAGGTTGTTAAATCAAAAGATGTAGATATTGAAAAGGACTATGAATATAGTCGTGCAAACCTCTATTCCCTCATAGAGAAGGGTCAGGAAGCAATCAATGGTATTATGGAGGTTGCAGGTGAGGGAGGTAGTCCAAGGGCATACGAGGTCGCAGGACAGTTGATTAAGAGTGTTGCAGATACTACAGATAAGTT
>CEOU01019943.1_pt1 | contig 23012 bp, 44 predicted proteins | sample 530731 | NCBI WGS metagenome assembly CEOU01 (sample SAMEA2620894, study PRJEB7988) | marine metagenome | isolation source: saline water (ENVO:00002010), including
GGTTTGAATAAAAAACCGGATATGATCGTAGTAAAAAATCTTGATTCGGGAGATAACTGGGCTGTTTACCACTCAGCTTTAGGCGCTACTAAGTTTCTCGACCTAAATAGACCTGATAGCGCAAATTCTAATACTGGTTGGTGGTATGGCACTGAACCTACAAGTTCTGTTTTTTACACTGGCAATGCAAGCACTACCGCTGGTAATACTCAAGAGCATATTGCCTATGCGTTTTCAGAGATCGAAGGCTACTCCAAGTTCACATCGTTTACTGGTACAAATGGAGATGTATTCGTATATCTCGGTTTCAGGCCTCGTTTGATCTGGTTTAAGAATGCGGATGCGACTACAAACTGGCTTTGCTATGACACTGCCAGAAATCCATCCAACCCTGCTAATTTTTCAGTGCAGTTGGACGAAGCTAATACCGATACAACGGTAACTAATGACGAAATTGACATTCTGTCTAATGGGTTCAACGTCAAAGCTACAAGATCAGACTTGACTGGTAACGGCAACCAAATTATTGTCGCTGCCTGGGCTGAACATCCCTTTGCCAGCCAAGCTCGCGCTCGTTAATTATGGCTAAACAAAAGAGAAGCTTTACGGGCAATGTTTACATTGAAAGCAAGCCTAAGAAAACGAAACAGGGGAACGGCCGCAATTCGCGGCCGTCTCATGGCCGCAAACTAAAGCGCGGACAAGGCTGATTATCATTAAAGAAACGCTGGTCTAATTGTGGTAGAACCGACAAAGTACGACATCACAATTCATCAAGGCGCCACGTTTGAATTGCCTGTTCATTACAAGGACAGCAATGGTGCCAGTGTCAACATGACCGGCTACACCGTTGCAGGCATGGTTTTCAACCGGCTTGGAAATACCAAATTGTGCGACTTTGTGAGCACATGGACTGCTCAATCTACGGGACAGTTCAAGCTTTCTATTCCAGCCGCAACCACTGCAACTATGAGTGGTAGCGCTCAATATGACGTGCTGGTCACTGATCCAAGCAACCAGAAATTCTATTTGCTTGAAGGTGTAGCTGTTATCAATCCTGGCCTCACCGGGAGGTAAACATGGGACTTACCGTCTCTCCAAATTCAGCGTCCAACATTGTCGTATCCGGTACGACAACTCAGGCCGTTGTACAAACAGAACAAAACCAAACAGTTGTTTCGCAAACAGTTGCAACTGTAGAAGTGCAGCAACAGGCAGTTCAAACTGTAGAAATCTCTGCTGTCGGGCCTCAAGGCCCTCCATTTGCCGGTTCAACATTCTTTGATACCGCTGCAATCGCCACACTGACATCTAGTGATACAGGCACCCTATTGACTTGGGATGGAACTAAATACGCTCCCTCCAATGTCCTCAACGAAAACCTAACAATCGCTGGAGGAGCGTTCTAAATGTCTACGGTCACAATCAAGATAAAACGAAGGGCCTCATCAGGCTCAGCGGGGGCGCCTGGTTCGCTCAAGAGCGGAGAGCTGGCATTCAACGAAGTTGCGTCAGACAAGACGCTGTATTACGGCTATGGCGACGATGGAAGCGGAAATGCAACGTCGATCATTGCGATTGCTGGTGAGAACATTCCCAATACTGGCCTTGCAAATAGCAGTGTCACTATCAACGGAAACTCGCTCGCCCTGGGCGGCTCGTTAACGCTTGATACTGACGATATTGGCGAGGGAAGTTCCAATCTCTACCACACCAACGCAAGGTCTCGCGGATCCATCTCTGTCACTGACGCAGGCGGTGATGGCTCTTTGGCCTACAACAGCGGCACTGGTGTTATCACGTACACCGGGCCGTCTGCTGCAGAAGCCAGGGCGCACTTCTCAGCGACTGGCGGAGCTGATTACAACAGCTCAACAGGCGTCATCAGTCTCTCCAACATTGCAAACAGCGAGCTTGCTAACAGCTCTGTCACTATCAACGGCAGCTCTCTGGCTCTGGGAGGCACTCTCACTCTTGATTCGGGTGATATTGGCGAAGGCTCCAATCTGTACTACACAGACGCTCGTGTGCGAGCTGCCATCTCTGTTAGCGGCGCCACTGGCCTTGCTTACAACAGCTCTACCGGACTGATCTCGCTGGGATCGATCCCAAACACTTCTCTGTCCAACAGCGCGATCACTGTCAATGGAACCGCCATTTCACTAGGCGGATCTGTTACTACAAGTTTCAATGTCACTGACGGCTCCACTTCCACTGCCGTAGCAGACGGAGCGACCCTGACCGTTGCTGGCACAACCAATGAGATTGAGGTTGTCAACAATTCCAACACGTTGACAGTTGGCCTGCCAAACAATGTCAGCATCGGCAACAACTTGATTGTCGGTGGCGACCTGACAGTCAATGGCACCTTAACAACTCTCAACTCCACGACCGTCACGATTGATGACAAGAACCTCGAACTGGGTTCTACTGCCAATCCCTCTGATGCCACTGCAGATGGCGGCGGCATTACCCTCAAAGGTGCCACTGACAAGACGATCATTTGGGTTGATTCAACTGATTGCTGGACCTTTAATCAATCTGTCAACATTACTGGCGGCGGCTTGAAGATTGGCGGATTTGAAGTGCTGACTTCTTCTCGTGTTCTTCAAAACGTTACTCTTAATAACTTAATTGTGGATGGCGGTACGTTCTAGAAATCATGAGTGAAACTATCAAGTTCAAGCGAACAAGTGTCCTGCAAAAGCGGCCCACGGCCGCTCAGTTGGACCTTGGCGAACCTGCGGTAGTTTTACATCAATCTAGTTTTGGCGTTTTCTTAGAAGACGCCAACGGAGACATTAGAAAAGTTGGCCCGATTCACGTTGGAAGCAGCGCTCCTAATGGAAGCGCTGCTGGCAGCTCAGGTCATGCACTGGGAGAAGGATGGCTTGACACTAACAACAACTCTCTAAAGGTTTGGAGTGGAAGTCAATGGATTTCCATTAGTGGTGGTGGCGGAGGCTCTACGCACCTGGAAGACTTTGGTCTAGAGACAGGCAGTGTAGACTATGGCTTAGTCACTCAATCAGTGTCCTCCAGTGAAGATTGGGGCGGATCTTTGAGTCTCCTAAGCAATTGATATGGCTAAGCAAGTTCAGTTCCGCCGAGGCACAACTACTGAACACAGTTCTTTTACGGGAGCTGCTGGAGAGATTACGGTTGACACAACTTTGTCAACCGCAATTGTTCATGACGGGAGCACCGCTGGCGGCAATCGACTAGCCAAGTACTCGGAAATCGTTTCATCTACTAGGCAAGTTATTGCTGGCACTGGCCTTGCTGGTGGCGGCAATTTCACGAATGACGTGACACTTAATCTCGACACTTCTGGAGTGAGCGCTGGTACTTACGGAAGTGCCACTCAAGTGGCGCAGATTACGGTTGATGCTTACGGCCGCGTCACTGCTGCTTCTAATGTGACCATCCAAGCAGGCTCCGCCGGGGTCAGCCTTGGCCTTGCGGTAGCTCTCGGCTAATCGCTTTCTACAATTAACACATTCCAATTCAAAACAATGGCCCTGCTGTATAGCCTGCTCAATGCTGAGCCTGCTCCGCTGCCACAGCGATTGAAGATTAACGGTGTAACCCGCACTGACTCATCCAGCTTTACTGCTGAAGAACTCAACCAAGCTGGTTACACGGGACCGTTTCAAAAGCCTTCTTGCGATCCTGCCACTCAGATTGTTGTTTGGCAGGGCACTGGCTATGCAGTTCTTGACCTTGCTGACTCAGAGATTGAAAAGCGACGGCTTGATACCCTCAAGGCAGGCGCTAATTATCGAGGATTCTGGGGCGCCTTGTTGACAAGTCCGCTCTACCAAACACTGAGAACTGCTGCGGCCGCAGATCTTGGCGCAAACATGCTGGTGACTGAGCTGATTGCAGCTTTGTCTGACGCCAAATTGGGCGATCCAAATGAAGAGATTATTGGCTCTGCTATGTCGGAGCTTTTGGAAAAGCTTTCATTGCCTGGCGATGAAGTTGAGGCGCTGTACTACGCCTTGAAAGCCAACGGCCTTTACGAGCTGTATCCCATTCCTGGTTTTGTTGAGCCAGAGCCCGAGCCTGCCCCCGAGCCTGCTCCTGAGCCTGAAGCTCCTGTAGTTATTACTGAACCCATTGTTGAAGACGCTCCTGAAGAAGAGACAATCTCATTCGACTCTGGCACCACTTCTGGTGGCATTGACTATGTCACCGCTTCTGCTGGCATTGTTTCTAGTGGAGACATTGTCGGCTCAACCGGCGAAGACACCATCGTCCTCGATGCTGACGAAGACTAATCTTCAATCCGCCAAGTGATTCGCATGGGGCCTCCCAAAGGGGAGGCCTCATCATGTTCTTCAATAATCACCATTGGAATGACGGCGTCCTCCACTGGAGTGATTGTGGCGTTTGGGAATTTGTCGCGTGCCTTCTTTGCAAGCTTGTTGCATCGTGCCTTGCGATTATCTTCTGCCCATTCCTCAATGATCTTTTTACTCTGACCGGACACGCTTTTCATGACGTGCTTTGCACGCCAACTTGACCAGTCTGGCCGGCAGTACCTAAGCATGCGCTTCACCCATGGGTTGAACGCAAGGCCAGGGTTTTTACTGATAAGCCAAAGCCCCAGCTCATAGGCCAGGGCGTTGACTAGCTCTGACATTTTCATGCAGGGCCGGAACGGTAGATGATGGCAAACTCATCAAGCTGCTCTGTTGTCAGGAGGTCTTCAAGGAAGTTCCAAGCAGCAATTTGATGGCTTTCAGCTCTGTAGTACTGAGCAGCAGCAGTCAATTTAATCGGCCGACGCTTAGCCCCAGAGATGGCGCCTTGCTCTCGCATAATGCGAATGAGCTTATCAACGTATTTAGGGTCGGTTGCGTACCCTTCGCTTTTCAGCATCTTTGCAGCAGCTTCTGGTGAAGCTGCGTTGTTGACGCCTTTGTAGCTCTTGTAGTCGAGATACCAAAGCTTGATCAAATAGTCGACGCAGGCTGTGCGCGAGGGGAAGTCGAGGAAGCCATCTCTAATGGTCACCCAATTGCCATTCACCCATTCCTGGGTTTGTGACATGGTGCCACCTTTTCCTTTCAAGCCGAAGAAATTATTCTTGCCCGCAAGGTGTTTGCCATAACCGCTTTCCAGCGCCCATTGCGCTGCCACTAGCTCTGGATACTTGGCTCCCGCTTCCTTGGCGTAGGCGTAAATGCCTTCCCAAGTGTTAGGGATGTCCATGATTATTTTCTATCTTCTTTGTTGATTTCAGGGAAGATCCGTTTGAGGACCATGATGACCAGTTGCACGGTGGAGTTCTCCTTAAGAGGACTCACGGCAATGATGTGTTCAGCAGCGCCAACAACGATTGCGCCAATGAAAAACCACTCTGCAGGAGACATGGTGATGCTCGTTTACGTCGTTACTAGGCTAGCGGCGAATCTCAAGAGAACGAACGCGCTCCTCTAGCTTGCCGACATTGTCAGTCAGTAGCTGCAGCTTCTCTGTAATGCTTTCAATCTGCGTAACCACTTTCACCTGAGAATTGCCAACTGTGATGAGCATTCCGCCAGTTGCGAGGAGCATTCCGGCAGTGATAGTCGCAACAAATTGGCCCAGGCTATCCTGCCAAACCTTCATGAGACCTCCTCATAGATTTCATTATAAGTCTCATCAATCGCTAATAAAAAGCTTGTAGATTAGAAGCACAACTGAAGAGGGCGCTTCATGTTTGTTGCGTATGAGCCTGATGATTATCTACATAGCCTCATTGAAATACGCAAATCTGACGCCCGAAGATTATTCCGAAAGTCAATATATAGCGACTATCCATTAAGAGGTCCGTTAGGGCAAGCCGCTTGTGCTTACTGCGGTCAATGGCATGGTCAGATGACCATCGACCATGTCATACCCAAGAGTAAGTCAGGGCCGCATTTTGCCCGCTGGAATCTTGTCCCAGCATGTCAACGGTGCAACCTGCAGAAAACCAATCTGCCTGTCTTTGAGTGGTGGCGACAGCAGCAGTTCTGGACGCCGGAGCGAGAAGAAATTCTCACCTCATGGGTGTTTGTCAATTCCTTCGTTGACGCTCACACCCGGCAAGAGGAGTACTGGCAGTTCTTGGCGGACAAGCGTGTTGTACAGCAGGCCATTCATCAAAAAGACAGAAAGAAAGGGCCACGTCGTGGCCCTTTTTCATTGGAAGATCTCAAACATCTGGAATTGCAGTTTGCTTAGCCTGCTCGTAAAACGAAGAGCCTATAGCCCCTTCATCCATTCGAACAGGCGACTCTGCCGGAGTCACTGATGTCTCTTCCAGTGCGATCAAGCGATCCAGATACCATTCAGCCTTTTTCAGAGACTGAATACCCCCTTTCTGCTTTTCTCGCCAAAGGTATTTGCAGACGTTACCTTTTAGGAACCCTCTGTATTCTTCTGGCGATAGCTGCGCTGCGATGGCTTCAATGCATTCAATGGATGAAGAGGTGTAGTGCTGAGGGCGGGACACTGGATCAAAAGGTTTGACCATTTTCGTAAAAGGCGTCAAAGGCTTCAGGGACAATAGGCTCAGCGATCTTCGCCATGTGGTCGGCGTAAGCACGAATTTCCCACTGGGAGTCTTCTGGCAGGCGCAGGCTAAGGAAATGCAGCAGGGCTTGCAGACTGCAGGTCCAAACGAAAGATGTGTAATGACACGTTGGCAAGATGCCCCGAGCCTGCTCTTTACTCACGCCTGCCTCCAGGAGCGTCCTGTAGGCGTCCTTCATGACCAAAAGGGCATCTGAGTAGGCAGCCTCTGCAACACCTTGCCCAGAGCCGTTCAGCGGACCACTGGAGGCTTGCTTGTTGTTTGTGCTTTGCCGCCTAAAGGTGTTAGGCATGTAAAACTCTTCGTCATCAGCTACGCAATAACGAAAGCTCTTCTCATTCCAGCCGAGCTGGTCATTGGCATAGGTGCCGCCAATCACATGCTTCCACCATTGTCTCGCAACAAACAACGGAGCCTTCACTTGCCATTTGAAGACAACGCCCCGGAAAGGAGAGGTGTGCTTGTGCTTGACCAAGTAATTGAGAAGCTTCTGGTCCCTCGATGTGAACTCCGGGCTCTCAGCGTCAAAGCTTTGCCGTGCATCGTTAACGATGTCAATTGAACTGCCCATGTAGTCGAGCAGCCGCAAAGAACTGATGCCATCGGAGAGAGGATCATGCTTGGTGAAGTCAGTCATTGGTCGAGACGAAGTCGAGAGAGTGCATGAGTGCTAATGCGGGATGGATGCGAGCAACAACCATCCCATTCCACTGTCGCCCTGGGACATGAGCGACCTCTGGAATCAGATTCAAAGAAAATTGAAACAATCTGACCTTTGAATCCTGAATAGATCCACCCTCCAGCAGTCAACGAAAGAAGAACTACTCGCTCTCCTTCTTTCAATCTGTGCTTCCTGCTACGGCGAGGCCCGTGAAACCTAGAAGGTGGTAAAACCACCTTCTTTTGTTCGGAATTCTCGGCCGATTCCACGCGCTGTACAAACTGCTTTGAGCTGGATCGCGGACTTACGCTAGAAGAAAACGAAAGCGACATGCAATACAGCATTCCAATAATCCTTGACTACGCTGGGAGGAAACGTCTGGTAAAGATGGGGCCTTTTGAGCGCAGCTTGGAAAGGGAGTTCTCTCTTTCCATCCAGAAGAAAGCGATTGACGACTGCACCAGCATGGAGCAATTGAAGGAGGTGTCAGTCAGCCTTCTTCAAGGTTTTAGCAACATGCAAGACGCAGTGCAATCACTCGTCATGGAAAACATTCAGCTCAGGCAAGCGATGACGATCAGGGATGACGAGTTGAGGGCTGCCGAAGCACTTATGGAAGAGGCGGCTGACACGCTTGAGAAGCAACATAAGTTGCAATCATCTCAATCCAAGCGTGGTCTTTGGCCGTGGTCGAAGTGAGCAGAAAGACTTTCCAGCCACTCATCATGGCCAGGTTGAATTTCCGCGCATCACGCTCATAGCCGGATCCACTGACATGCCGGCCGCGCATATAAGTGCCGCCTTGAATTTCGATGAGGCATTTACTTGCCGGATGAGCGAAGTCAGCTCTGTAACGTTTTGAGCGTTTAGATTTCGAGTACCTTTCCTGGAAGTCACGTTCCCATTCCTCAACATCACTGAACTCCCGTTCTAGCGCGATTGAAGGAAACTTGGCTTGCCATAGTCCGAGAAACTGATCTTCTAAAGCGCTCATATTGACAACGCAAAGGTTGTCACACTTTAGCGGTCATCGCCATTGCCTTTAATCTTGCCGCGCTTCGCACGGTCTGCCAATTTGTCCAAATTTCCTTGAGCAACATTGGAAAGATCAAGATTAAGTTCAGAGGCAATTTGAGCAACGTACCAAAGCACGTCACCAAGCTCCTTGCAAATAGCCAGGCGAGTGTCGTCATCAAACTCGCCTCCTTTGTCGCGAATGACTTTCTTGACCTTTTCGGCAACTTCACCAGCTTCTCCAGAAAGGCCAAGAGTTGGATAGACCATGTTGGCTCCATTGGAATTAGGATTGCCAGCATCTGGATAAATGGCGGTTCTACGAGCCATTTGCTGATACTCATTGATGTCAAGAGATGAGCAGTGAGACATGATTAAGTGGTTTGGATGTTGCGTCGGTCAAAGACCGTAACGTTTTTATTTCGTGCTTTCACAAAGACTGTGCAAGAACGGCGAGTGGATTCAATCACCGTTCCTGCCTGCCAACCGCATCCGGTGTAAGCCTTTACTGCGGTGCCTTTGCGAAACACGTCCAAGGGAGTTGGTTGTTGTGCCATCCACTCAGCCCGCTTGTATGAAGAAGGCTTTGGTTTGAAACTACCATCGTGGAGGAACCTTCCCATGGATCACTTTTCATGCTGATTCACAATCTTACGAACGGTTTCGTGAGACAGATCAACGGCAAAACCAATCACTCGTAGTGATACACCTTGCTTACGAAGCTCCATAACTCGCTTCACAACGTTGGGGCGTTGAGTAGGTGGTCGAGTGTCCCGCACTTGGGACACTTGCTGGGCCAAAGACTGCAGATTGCTTTTCATTTGGACTTGGGCTTAGGAGAACGACGAGTTGTCTTTGCCGGAGCTGCAATTGCAGCCTGATGCGGAGATTCCGGCAAGGGATTCTGCTGTGTTTGGATCACAGGAGCCTTCTTGGGCTTTGGCTTTTCTTGGTGGCCGCTACACCATTCGTACTCACCAAGGACTGGCCAGTTAACCAAGCCCCACTCGCCATAAGCATGCGTAGCAAGCTCAATTTGAGGAGCCGGAGGATTGATGCGGCATTCACCGGCAGGACGTTTAGTGTCACCTTCGATGAAAATGATTCCACCAGGAATCTCGGACCAGAACTTACAAGTTTTGCAGGCGAGCTCAGACATAAGGAAAAGGGCGCCAATGGGCGCCCTGGTAACGATCAGAAGAGGTCGTCGTCAGACGATGCAGCAGCAGCGACAGCGGGCTTGCTGTTACCACTGTTGTCCCACATAGAGCAATAGCCCTTAGCACCATCGCGGTTGCCCTTCACCTGCACTTGGCCCGTGAAACCGGGTTGCGTGTCAGTAGTTTTCCGGTCGTTGTTCCAAAAGGAAGCGGTGAGGGAATAGAGACCACGATCATTCGGGCCTGCAGATTTCGCCTCACGGAAAACATCCGCAGGGATCTCGATGGTTGCTTTGTAGAGAGGCTTGTCAGCCATGGTGAAAAAGAGAATCAGAACAGAAGGTAGCGCCGTAGAAAGAGTTAGGAACCCTTGTCTACGGATATGGCGAAAGGCTGACCACCTGGGTAGTGATCGTCGAAGAATTGCTGGGTCTTCTGCGCCATGATTCCGGCTTGAGCAATAAGCTCAGTGCCGCCGAGACTCACGATTTGAGCCTCTTGCCCTTCCCCTTTATCGGGGTCATAGATGGATATGGCGCAAAACGCTTGCTCGATTTCGATGTCATACATCTGTTCGATTGCTTGCGTATAGGCACCCAGTTGCATCCGATAATCGGCCAACTGATAGTCAGGCTTCTCTTTGTAGCTGGTTTTCCAATCTAAAAGGGCATAAGTGCCATCTTTCATGGTTGCCAGCATGTCAAAAGTGCCTGCATATCCAATCTCCCTGGACGGGCAGAACCAGGCAATCGCACTTTCGACGAGCAATGGCTCGTCTATGCGCTCAAGGAACGATTCAATGGAGTGGTAATAGGGGATGTACTGAGGAAACGCATCGAAATGTGTTTCAATGTCCTCTCCATTAAACTGATCCTCAAGAACGCCGTGAAGCCAATTTCCCCGCTCCACGGCGTTGCGAGTGCGGCGATTTGCCTCAGCATCGCCTACTCGCTTCCTCCAATTAATGAGAGCCATTGTCTTGCCAATGGGAGCCGTTGCTGACGCAACAGTGGTCACAGACGGCAGAACAATTCCTGTGTCTATGTTCGGCAGATCTTCGGAAACGTAGTAACGCTTCTTGTTGATCTGTAGCCTGTTGGGTTCGTAGCGCTTCAGCTTCATTAGGCGTTCAAGTTGGAGGTCTAAACAGGCCACTGGCTATTTTCCAGATGGCGAAGATGACGAGCCAGGCGGCAATCCCACCTGCGCTAACGCCCATAAATAAACCAAGCGGATCATCCGAGTACCCCCGTTGGAGAAAAGCTGAAAGGACTTGCATCTGCATTCAGGCAGACAGTTCCAGCGAAAGCCCCCGCTAGGGAGGCTGCCGCGATGTCTACTTTTTTGAGGTGTAGAAACCCTTTACAGCTTCGACAGCGGCTGCAGGACTCTCGTCGCACTTGGCGCGAATCGCATCAAGTTCCTTCGACATGTCTGTCTTGGTAATTTTGATGCCTTTGTTTTTGGTCCACGAGGCCACCAAAGTGGTGATCACGTTGCCAAAATCACCTGCGCTTTTGACGTTGGCGCCAGTATTGAGGCCAACATTCTCAAGCGTTTCTTTCACCGCCATTTGGCAAGCTTTGGCGTCTGCATATTGCAGAGGGTTCGCGGAACAGAAGTCCACGAGCGCTTGCTTGCCATCGTATTTAACGCTGACAGCTTGGGTTTCGGCAGGCTTTTGTGCCGTTGATGCAGTCTTTGCAGGAGCGGCTTTCGCCCGTTGTGCGTTGCCATTGGATTCCTCTTTTGGAATATCCTCACCGGCATAAAGGCGCAAACCCAAGCCAGTGAAGGTGGCAATCGCTTTCACTGCTGCACGCTGGCAATTGTCACTAATGGCACGTCCATCTAGCTCTTTGATGGCGTTGTGCTTTCTGTCCATGATCGGAAAGACCAAGGCGACAGTCCGCTTGATGCCATCGGTGAGATAAGGGCGCAGGTAGTAAGCACCAGGACCGCCAAACACCACTTCTCCCATGGTTTTCTCTTCAAAAGCCACGTAAAGAGCAGGAAAGTGCTCCTTGAGATAGCGGTAGGCGAAAGGCCAGCTCAGATAAGACAGACCTTTGTAGTCCTTCTCGATGTGCGGACCAATCTCGGAGGTGTCATAAGCCTTACGAAATTGGTCGGAACTGATTTCCAGCGGAGTGAAAATACCGTTCATTCGATCAGCCAGTAGGGCTTGAGTTTCAGCGCTTGACATTTTGTTGAGCGTTGTAGAAAAGGACAAGGAACTTGCCGGGATTCTCGGAGTTGCCAACAATCAGGCTTTCTCCAGGAAGTGGCCAATCGTCAAGGAGACGAATGTCAGTGATTTCTTCGCAAGAATCTGCGTCGAACACATCGTCGAAGCAAACCTGCTCACAAAAGAGCTTTACCTCGCAATCCTCATTAGACGCAAGAAACGTCCTGAGATGTAGAGCAAGATCAGACGCTTTCATCAGGAAAGAGATCGGATGGACTGATTGCCTCTTGGGTGTGGTCCATGCATACCTCCCACGCATTATTCGCAAGAGTTGCACTTCCCTCCCAGGCAGGGGTGGAACGTACCAGGCGCTCCAGCGCTTCACTGTTTGACAATCTGGCGTCGTGAGCAATGTTGCCCAAGTGCGTCCAGGCTGTTTCTGTGAGCAAAACGTGGCGGCGCCTTTTGTGTTCACCATGAACCGTATTTGACATGGAATACAGGGTGAAACTGCTCTCAGTTGGTTGGCAGCTCGGCACAAGTTACCCACCACGCGCAGGGTGTGCAAGTGTCAACTTCAAAGAAAACCTTAAAAGGATTTCTGAGGCCATTTCGACTTATTTACAAGGGTTTACGAGCGTTGCGCGTCTTGCAATCCCTGTTAGAACAGCGTGATTCGTGAGTCATGCATGGCGTTTTCAATCTTGGATCATCTGGAGAAGCTGGAACCAACCAAGGAGAAAGGTAAATATATTTGTCCTGTCTGCGGAGGGAGCAATCTTTCTGTTAATGAGACCACGGGCGCTTGGAATTGTTTTAACGACGAAAGCCCAGAGCATCGAGCCGAAATTAGAAATCTAATTGCTCCTCTTGAGCGCTGGGAACGGCCCGAGCGGCCAGCTCAGCGTTACACGTTTTCTTACGAAAACCGTTCTGGCGCAGAGGTTCTCGAGGTAGTTCGTGATGACATGTCTGGCAAGAAACAGATATATCAGAACTATCCAGGCATTCCAAAGCAAAGCTCGCAACGCAAAGCACTTATCGAGGATGTTCGTACATCAGTGCTGCCCTATAGATACAATCAAGCACTAGAAGCAGCAAAAGTTACCAAGCACCCAATCTTTGTTGTTGAAGGCGAACTTTGCGCTGACAAGCTTTGGGAGATAGGGCTGCCTGCTGTCACTTTCTTAGGTGGAAGTGGGCAGTACAGGCAGAACGGCGATTACTCCTCATTGTTTAGGGGTCAGCGAATTGTTCTGTGTCCAGATCGTGACGAACCTGGCGTGGCGTTGATGAAAGAGGTGGCCGGGGACAATCCTGGTTGTCAATTTCTGTACGCACAACCGGACTCGTTTGAGTGGGATTCTCTTCCCGCTAAAGGTGGTTACGACGTAGGCGACTGGATCGATGAGGGTGTGTCATTTGACACCATTCTTTCCAGCATCGTGTCAAAGAATCGACACGAGGGAAAAGATGGCAAGCCATCTTACGAAGAGATCATCTCCAAACTTGAGCAGATGGTTGGCCTATATGGCAACGATTGTCGCGAGACCTTTGAGGCGCAGTTGTGGCTTGCTGAACATGACATAAAGATGTCGCAGCAAACGGTTGACAAATTGATTGCTGAAGCTAAATCCCGAATCCACGGGAAGGAGGAGCTCCAAGTTTTAGATGCGAAGTCCATAGCTCTTTCCGAAGATGCCCGCAAGTGGACTATCGCTGGAATTCTTCCTGAAGCTTCTGTGATGTTACTTGCAGCCGCTCCAGGGACAGGAAAGTCAACACTTCTTTACAACTGGGCTTTGCATGTCGCAACAGGAAAGCCTTGGAGTAATCGCCGTTGTAAGAAGGGTTCAGCCCTCATCATCCAGTGCGACGAGCCGGTTGTGGACGCTGCTGAGAAGCTCCAAATCATCGGCTACGGGGAAGACGACCTGGCCTTCGGTCAAGTCAAATTCATTGAGCGCTGGAGGTTTGAAAACATTCCGCAATTACTGGAGCACATTAAGAAAGAACGTCCACAAATCGTAATGATTGACTCTCTAACCGCCTGTTTGGCAGGTATGGATGTTGATTTGATTCGTTCGGATGCAGGCAATTGCATCTACGAATTGCGAGACATTGCAAACACCTACGGATGCTCCATTGTCATCTTGCACCACCTCAATAAAAGCGGTGGTATTCGCGATAGCTCTTCATTTGAGGCCAATGTTTCGGAGGTGGTCAAGCTTTACAGGCAAGAGCAAAACTCAAACACTGACGAATATATATTTGAGTGGACCAAGAGTCGTTCTGGTCTTGCTGGTAAACATTTCCTGAAGCGAGACAGCACCAGCTATGGCTGGTTCTATAAGGGACCAATCGCAGGCGGCGTTGACAACATGGAAGATCTAGTTAATGCCATTAACAACAGGGCTTCTGAACGTTTTGATCGCCGCAAAGCGGCTCGTGCCATTGGGTCTTTCGTTGAGATCAGCACTGCTGGTCGCCTGCTAGAGCAGGCTCGCCGCCAAGGATTGATCACCAGTTCTTGGGAACTAGCTCCTGAAGGTGGACGCACTCGTATGTACCATTCTTGGGATTATCAAGAGCACGATTTTGGCTTCGACGACAATGAGGCTGTACATCCAGACATGGTGAATGACAAAAAACACGAAGAAGCAATCGCCGAAGAAACAGACGACTGCTTGTTCTAAATAGAAGAGGGGGCCTTATGCCCTGCCCCCTCCGCCCGCCCGACACTACAAGACAGGCTTTCGATATCTTAAGTGGACAAAACTAAAATGAATATCAGTAGGCACTAGGTGTTATGGCTTTCAATGACCAGCCCTTGGCTTCTTTGCACGCTTGGATGCAAGCAAGGAAAGCCGCTGGCTCCCAGCCTGAAGCTGTTCAAGAAGAAGCGAAGAGTGAGCCTAAAAAGCCGCAACCTCGCCGTGCGCGTCGTCGAACCAAGAGGACGCCTCCAAAATCGGCACAATAAAATTTGACAGGCATGCTTAGACTCATCCCGAGCTGACCAGCCGGTTAGCCAAGTTGACTTAGCTAAGTCGACTAACCTGCCAGCGAGGGAGCCGCCCAAGCGGCGAACGAGCATTCCAAACAAAAATCCTCTGCCATCATGGTCAGGATTAAGTTTAGTAATGCTTAAGCCTCCCAAATCTGTCGAAGTGCTCCCCTCGCTGGAGCACAAGGATATTGAGATCATCTGCCGAATTCACCACGGCTTTTCCATTCCGTCACGAGGGCCACAGCCTTCTCCGCGATACCTTTACGGAGCAGTGAGCCCACAGGGCGAACGTCATTGGAGAAACAATCTCGAAGCTATCAAGCTTTTAATTGACAACGGCTTCACCAGCTCAAAAGAATCGAAAGATGGCTCGTCCCGAACTTAATTTTTCCGATGGCGAACAGGAGCTTCAGTATGGTCTCAAGGTTTTACTTGAGGCCGGTGTAGATCCAAAAGACATCGAGAAAATCCGTAAGAAACACGAGCCTGGCGTAGCTCTGTCAAAAGATTTCGTGGGCCTGCGCCGTTACATGGTGCAAGAGCTATTGGCAGCCAAACTGAGCAATCGACAAATTGCCAACGTGTTGAAGGTTTCCAAGGAAACCGTGCATGCCGATCGGACACACAATCGAGAGCTTTACACGGCCAAGCTTCTACAGAGCGCAGACGTGCATAGAGCACGTCTGCTCAAAGAGCAAATGGAACTAAAGGATGAAGCGTTAAAAGGTTTCGAGGAAAGCAAGAAGAAAAAGGTCACCACCATTCAAGAAAGCGACGATGGCAAGGGTGGCACCATCATTCGAGTGGAAGAAAGTGCTGGAGACCATGGATTCTTGAATGTGGCCAAGAATTCCTTGGTAGAACAGGCCAAGCTGCTTGGTTTGAACGAACTTAAACGCGAAGAGAATCAAGACAAGAGTTATCGGCAGTTCCTGCAAGACCTTTCCACCACCATTGAAAAAGAGAAAGAAGACAAAGAAGATCGAGAAGTTAAAGAAAATGCTGTAGACATTTCGTTTGACATCGCGGATGAACCTGACAAAGGACCAGAAGGATCTCCGTTAAGCGAATCTCCTGATCAGTCGTATTGACAGAATTGCTAGCGTCGGCAAGATATATATGTCGCGATGTAGTTTTGACGTTTTCTGGCTTTAACAGCGTTGACGATTTTCTGCGTAAAACCAGAGAAGCTAAAAACAAGCAACGTCCTGATGTCGAGCAATTTATCGACGAGGAATTTGATGATCCCTACCTTGTAGGCGTTCCTCCGCATTTGAGCGACAAGATTCAGCAATGGATTGAAGACTATGGTGATGAGCCTCTGAAAGAGATTGCTCTGTTCTGCCTTTCTCAGTGGTATCAGATACACGCTGCTGCCATCGCTCAACTGATGGGTGAGGAGAAGGAACAAGCTGCGCTGTCTTCTACCCTAGATATGGGCAAAGTCGCCCAGGCCATTGCCTTGCTCGAAAACGTTGGCAGTTTTTGCGGCAACGACGAATGGAAAGAGATGCTCAAAGAGCTAGCTGTTGGAGAGTTGAACGATGAGTTCAACAAACGTGATTTCCCTGACGAGTTTGATGACGAGTGATTTATGGACACCAGGCTCCCTCCAAAGGTTGAAATCTGCGTGCCTCCGGCACTAAGGGAAGAGGCCATACAAAAGGCCAACGACAACCTTCATCCTGCATGGTCTAAAGGCACGCAACGTGGCAAGCATTTCGTTATTGCCACCGACAGTCTTGAAGACCTTTCAGAACTTGCAGACTTTGCTCGCGTTGAACTAGAAGAGCCTGATGAGCCCTTGTCCAAAGTCAGGCGAGCTGCATGCCAAGCTCTCCTCAATCGCACTCATCGTTTCGCTGTTCTGGAGCCTTTGGGTGACTGCCATTGCATTGCCGTTGAATGGCGGGAGCAGCCATTGCGAGGATGCAAATCCAGCTCAAAAGTGCTCAAAGAGTTGAACCAAGCATCACGCTCAGGACCGTCTTTGTTCTTTAGTTAGGCTTCCACACCTCGCCTGTCTTCATCCATCGAGCGAGTCGTTCTCGTTCTTGCTCTCTTGACAGCGCTTGCGGATCTTCCTGGCTCTTTCTTCCGCCTTTTTGATCAGTTTTGCAGCTTTCTTTCTGCTCAACACAAGATCGGCCTGCCTCATCAGCTCCGCTAGTTTCTGAACGTGATGCTGCAGGCTCTTCATATATATCCACGGTAACCAAGTCAGGGCTCGTAGCTGCCTTTGAAGTTGGGGACCAAGCCGAAACGCTCTTGAGCCTTCTCTTTTTTCTTCTCCTTACGCAGTCGGTGCGCCAAGGTTGCGATGTGTTCCATCACCTTGAGAGTGTCCTCTGTTGAAGCACCTTCGGGCATTCCTTCCTGTACAACACGCAAAAGAGGAAAGAAAACGTCAGACGCTTCTTTCATTTCTTCTTGAGTGATTGGGTCGGTGTCTTTCATTCCAATTGGATGAAGGTTGCCACCATTGTGCCATGAAAAAAGGGGCCGAAGCCCCTTCCCCTCTTAATTGTGAGCCTCCGCAGCCCCTTTACCGATCAGTTACACATCGGTTGAAGAATTCCTTCAGGCCCCATGATCTCTCCCCAAACTAAGAAAGAGATCTCCAAACCTGGCCAGTCCTTGCGATTTGCTTGGTACTGGCATTCTCCAAAGGACCGCCCACCTCGCGGCGTCGGTTGCAGAACCGGCGGGAGCGTCGTAACGTTCCAGGGCCGACTCACTCCAAAAGTGTACCACGATGTCTAGCCAGATGCTTGCTGCTGTTGCTGTTTCTATTCTTGGGGTGGCTTCAGTGTTCTATCCAGTGGAGATGAAACCCGACTACGAGCACTACGAAGAGTGCGTGTTGTTACACCCTGATCGCTACTGCCGAATTGCGTCAGGATTTATTGTCAAACCGCTTGACAGCGACTGAAAGTGACGAGAGGATCTGGTCACGTCCTCGCAGGACACATTCCTCGAAACACCGATGACTACTTCCACCGGCCATTTCAACGTCTCTCAGAAAACAGCTATTGCCCTGGGGCTCGATGTCATCAGCATCCTTCCCCATGTTGTTTCTGTTCGCACCGACAAAGGTCCACGCTTTGTCAGTCGAAAAAGATTCGACGAGTTCGAGCGGCACACCCGCTACCTTCGCGCTCGCAACTTTTGCAACGTCAAGCAGATCAATCGCAACGCTTGGGAGGTGATGGACACCTCTACGAAGTCAGGGGCTCATATCGTTTCACGTTCTGACGTGTACACCGAAACCATTAAAGAGAAATGGCATTGCACTTGCGGCGATGCTCGATTCATGGAGGAGCGCGGACAGGAGTTGTGTTGCAAGCACATCTTTGCCGTCCGCCTCACCGAGTCTGTTAAAGGTTTTCAACGATGAGTCCAAGACGCAAGATCCATCCTTACGTCATTTCAAGGAAACACGCTCCAAGAAGAACAACAGCATTAGCTGAAACGTTCGACAGAAAACTGGCAATCAAATTCGCTCAAGCGCTTCAAAACAAAGACCGAAAAACGTTGATTTCTATTCGTTGCGTACCTTCAAGTGTACGTGATGACAATTGGTTTTTGCTTAAAAATGAAGCGCAAATTGACAACTACTTCAAGCAAAATGTCTGACTTTACTTATCACTGGATCACGACCACAGAAGTGCTTCAACGCACCATGATGAGCAGGACAAAACTGCTTAAGCTTGTTAGAGAAGAGCGCTTCCCTCCTCCGAAAGGACGAAAGGGAAAAGAGGGCTACTTGTTCAACGCAGAAGAGGTGCATGATTGGATTCAAAAGAATTCATTCTTCGCTCAGCAATCTTGTTTTGTAAACGCAGATGTCAATTCTGTTGCCGTCAAGCTTAAAGGGACTGAAATGAAGGAGGTCAAGGACGCCGCCCACGGTCTTGGCTGTTCAGCAGAGAAATTTATATCTGATGCGGCCATTGCTTACGCACGCCGTGTTCTTGAACTTATGTCCCACGAATCCTGACCAATGCCTCGTAAGTACTTTCAAGCCAACTGCTCTCACCTGCTCAACTGCACCGTCTATCGCAATTGCGACAAGGAACGGTTTGTCCTGAAGGGTGTTGTTCCTCCTCGCGTTCACGAGGACGAAAACTATTTCACCAACGCAAAGTTCAGAGAGGATTTGCGAAAGTTCATCCCAGCGTCTAATGAGCTTCAGTTTCTGTTACAAAATTCCACGATGTCATCTATCCACTGGGTGACTCAGCAATCCATGATCAAGCATTACACGATTATTGACGTGAGCAAGATGCGTGAAATGCTTGCTGATCAGGAGACGAGAATTATATATAGCGAGCCTGATGATCCTGAAAACTTTGCCCAATGGGTTAGTGATCAGCGTGACGTGATTGATACTTTCAACCATATGACGGAGGAGAAAGATGGGGAGAGCTAAACGCCGCCGCACTTCGGCTGTCCTTGACACCAAAGTGTACAAAAGGCAGGCACCATCGTCTTCATCTAATTTTCTCGTTCGTCGTGTTGAAAAACTTAACGAACAAGACTATTTAGATTTCAAACGAGAGACAGATCGAAGGCATCAGCATCAAGCTTTGTTACTCTTTTTTGATTATGTCAAAGAAGAACTTGGCCGCCCCTTGATGATGCAAATTAGGGCTGAAGCATGTCAAGCTTCACTTCAAAACCTTGAAGACGATGGCAATGTCGGACGTGGCTTTCTGAACAAGAAAGCCTTACGTCAGCGCTACTTTGCAGAAAAGCGCAAACAATTTTACGAACGTTATAGGGACTTTTTATGAGAAACACTGCTCATCCATTGCTTCGTCGATTTGAGCGATCCACTTTTCGCGTCCTTGGCCTTTCTTTACTATGCTTCTTGCTCTCCGTCGTGTACTTGAAACCGCGTTTGGCCCTTCATATGCTCCAAGACATTCACAGAGTGACTCTGGAGTTGTTGGAGGTTTATGTGCTTCTAGTCGTCGCTATGTTCCGTCGTATATAGGCATGCACACTGTTCACACCTACCGCAGCTATGCCGGAGGCGAGCCATATGGCTATCTCCCTGAGATTTACGTGCAACCCGTTTACAAGCTTCGCGAACTGGTCAAAGCAGTTCGTGATGCTATGGAGGACGGGCAGGAATATATATCCATCTTTAACGAGCGAGGCAATTGCACTGGCTTGTGGATTAACGAATCAGAGCCCGAGCCCGATGGCGAGGGCGGTATGGTCATGGGAAGACTGGTGTATGTTCTTCAACGCCCAGAAAAAGAGCACCAGGAACTGTTCACCAATGCTGTTAACCGACTGTTGAAGCGATGAGCCAAGAGCCAAAACCTCGCCTGTACGCACAAACCACCAAGAGAACTGACAACGTGCGTCGTCGTTTTAGGCGAAAGAAGGGAGCGTTTGACCGCTTCATGAGCAATCAAGTGGATGGTGAGGGGACCAAGATCATTGGCGTAGAGCCTGTTACTGATCGCCCTGACCATCGCCATCGTTGGTGGGATCCCATTGAAGGCACCTCTCCGCTGTCTGACGAGGAGGCCAAAATTAAAGATTGGCGGGCCGCCCAGTTCCGCGCCGCCCGCGCCCGCCGCGCCGCCGCCCGCGCCGCCGCCGCCGCCCGCCGGCCGGGGACCAACGAGCCGCCCGTAAAGGAGACCGGGGACTAAAAAGCCGCCCGTAAAGGGGGGTGGGGACTAAAAGGCCGCCCGTAAAGCGCTTTCACACAGCGCTTTTTACATACACGGGGGGGCCGGCGAGCCGGTAGTACGTTTGTACTTGTGCCAGTTCGCCAACTGTCACATAGTACATTTGTACTATAGTACACCTGTACTAGTGCCAATTTTCAAGTGTCACAAGTACATTTGTACTACTGATAATGATTCTCATTCTCAATAAGCGAGAATGTTAAGAAGTGTGACGTTTCCGGGGATTCGGCCGGATCCGTGCAATTATGGGGTGTCGCGGTCGCACGCGACGCCCTGCTCCTTGAAAACCCGCACTATGACTAGGATCTCAGACCGCCTCAGAGCTGAGCTCGAGGCCCTGAAAGCCGCTCACGAGCGATCAGACGCCCGCCTTCAGCGGCTGCTGATCGACACCCGCGAGCTGATCGCCAGAACCCAACTGGAGATCGACGCCGCCGAACGCTGGGAGGATTGAACGCCCTCAGCACGCCGCCCCCCAGGGGCGGTTTTTTTATGTGAAGAACTGTTAACGCGGCCCCGGCCTGCCGGTCCGTCCGGTGGTAGGGTCTGCACAACGGCGTCGCTGCCGTTCCGTCCTTTGTTTCCCGCCCCCATGATTTCAACCCTGTCCCTGCTGGCTGCCTTCCTTCTCAAGGTTTGCCTGCCCCTGCTGGTCGTCGTCGCCCTGATTGATCTGGCAACAATGAGCCGCGCTCGCCGCGTCCGCATGCTCCGCCGTTCCGGCCATACGTGGAAAGCCATCGCCGCCCGCTATGGCGTCAAGAGTCCCAACACCCCCAAAGCTTGGTCCCTTGCCTGAAATCGTCACCCGCCCCGCCCCGGCCCTGCCCTCAGCATGGGCAGGCCTGTCTCGCCCCCTTCCGCCTGAAACCATGCCCCGCACTAAAGCCCGTGTTGATTGGTCCGCCCCTCACTGGGAGGCCATCGCCGCCGAACAGGTGGCCATCGCCCCTACGCTTCTCAAGCGCAACGCCGACCGGACGATCAGGATTGCCCGCAGCCCCCACGGTGGCCGCCGCCGCCTGAAGCATCCCGAAACCGGCGCCGGCTTGCTTAGCGATGGTGATGTGGGGCAGTTCGGCCCCCATAAGGTGCTGCGCTTGTTCTTCGGTCGTTCCTGGCACGTCATCCCGTCTCACGAACAACTGCTGAGATGGACTCTCGACGGCATGGCCGACACACCAGACGGCCGAACTGTTGAGCCCGATGATTCTGATTCGTGGTTGGTCTTGTTAGATCTCGTCTGATCCTGTATTGTTTCGGGCGAAGCCTCGCAAGCTTCGCCCGCGTCCTTCGCTTTCCTCCCATGGCTTCCCGCCTTCCCGATGATCTCCGCACCCTGCGGACCGCCTACGGCTTCAATTCCGGCAACGTCTTGACGCTGACCAATCCCAAGGTTCTCAAGAGCGACAGCGTGGCCCCTACGGCCGTTCTGCATTTGCTCCCGAAGTATCGGGGCAGTTGCCCCGCCGCCGGATCCTGCGCGGCCCTGTGCCTGAACACCGCCGGCAATCCGGCCTATCTGTCCGGCAAGCTTTCCCGCCGCCGGCTCCGTTCTGATGCCTTCGCTGAGCATCCGGCCGCCTTCGCTCGCCTGCTGGTCTTGGAAGTGTGTCGCTTTGTTTCAAAGCATCCCGGCGCCGATCTGCTGGGGCTCCGCCTGAATGGAACGTCCGATTTCCTTTGGGAGCGCGTGCCGGTTGAGATCTGCCCTGATCTGGCCGCGTTCTGCCTTGATCGGTTCGGCATCCGCCTGCTGGTCGGCCGCTTCTCCTCCCTCCTGCAGCCCCTGACGGCCGCCCTGCCTCAGCTCCGCCCCTACGATTATTCAAAGCGGATCGACCGCGACTGGGAGGCCGCCGCCGCCTTCCGCTATCACTTGACGTTGAGCCACGGCAGCACCGCCGACACATTCGGCGAAGCCGTCGCCCGTGGTCTGAATTATGCGGCCGCCTTCTCAATCAAGCGAGGGCAACCCCTGCCGGCGACGGTGACAGTCCAAGGACTAACGCTGCCGGTGGTAGACGGTGACGTAACTGATTGGCGCCCCGGCGACCCTTCCGGCTCCCCATACGTGGTCGGCCTAAGGATCAAGCGCACCCCTGGCCAGACCGACGCCCAGCGTGCCGCGTTCTGCCTGGGGGCCGCCTGATGCCCGCCCGTCGCCCTGGGAGCCACCTCAAGCGGCTCCGGCACGGCCGCGCCTCGCTCTCCTCCTCGCTTGAGCCCGTCCGCTTCCCCGTTCCCCTGCTGATTGACTTCCGCAGTCGCCGCTGGTGCTACCACCACCACAGGGGCGTGAGGAGCTTCCGCAGGCTTCGCCTGCTGCTGTTCTTCCGCGTCCTTGTCATCCGATGGGTGCGGGTGATGCCGGCCGGTTCCTACCGATGGGATCGCACCCCGCTCGGCGTGTAAGGGCCGGGACTAAAGCCCGGATACATATGGGCGCGATTTCATACACAGCGGCCCCGGTATGGGCGCCCCTCGCGGAGCCCGGCCCCGATCCGGCCCCGTGTGACAATCAGCGAACCGGCCCGATTCTGGCGGTCGCCCGTTGCGGCCGCCCCCTGATCCGCTATTGTCGGGATTGAACGGGTCGCACCGTTCCTTCCTTCGCTTCCCCGTCATGCTCCGCTTCTGTTCCGTGATTTTTCTGATCGGTGCCGGCTGCTCCTCAGTCGTTCCCGTGTCCCTGTTCTT
>CEOU01039585.1_pt1 | contig 22586 bp, 7 predicted proteins | sample 530731 | NCBI WGS metagenome assembly CEOU01 (sample SAMEA2620894, study PRJEB7988) | marine metagenome | isolation source: saline water (ENVO:00002010), including
GGTGGTAGATTGTCTAATGAAGTCGACCAGTTAGTATTAAGCTTTGCCGCCCTGATCGCATCACTTGACTCATATATCCAAGCGTTAGATTGCCAATTTGGAGTATTTATTTTGTAGACAGGGCTATTGGGGGCAGTAAAAGCTCCAGAAGAGAAGGTAGCAGGAGAAGAGTTTTTCTTTTGAGATATCTCTGCGGTTAAATTTTCATTTCCCGTTACAGAATCAGTGTCTTCAAGGTCTTGATAACTTAATGCAGAAAGGTTTCCAACATTACTCATCACTTTTATAGGACCCCCTTCTATTGTTAGCTTTTCTGTGCCCGCGTTACTCCCGCTAAATTCTTCACCAAAGAAAGATTGGCCTTCTTTAAAAATAATCGGGTTGCCCTCGACGATCTCTATTTCTTCATAATTTGCTAAGCCTACGAATTTACTGTTAGCCCCAGAGGTAGTAACATACTCACTCCCGTTAGAATCTCTTGTTGGAACCCATCTCGTCACTCCGGATACTGGAGAAAAGGTTTCTCCTATTTTTTTTCTTTGTCCGTTGTAGCTGATTTCGTTGCCCCCAGCCACCGTATAAGTAGGGCTTCCTGTTGTCGTTATACTGCCGTTCGGGACTTTCTTTGTTGAACTATTAGGGTATGCTGTCCCATCAGTAGTAAAGTAAGCCGTCTTAATGTCGTCTTCCCACAAAAGTAGCGGCGCTTCATCAAAATGACCCAACGGCTCTGGCTCTATTAGATTACCTTTTATCGTTAAAGGCATCCACTCTTTGTCTAAAATAAATCTATTCTTTAACGTTAGTGTTCCATCTTCCGCTGCAGTTAGTAGCGACGGAGATTGGCAAATAAAATCTCCATCCTGCTCCTGCCAAACGCCTCCCAAGGTTAAGCAGGCGTTTTTAGAGTCAGGATTAGCTAAGAAACCATTTTCCTCCCCTAGATAGTCTGGGTGAATTGGATGATACTCATTTGACATTACATATTCGCCATTTACATATACGTCTTCCGTTGGGATAAATATAGCGCCATTCTCAAATGTGATTGCTTGCCCAGACTTACATATCAAATATTTTTTTACTTTATGCCCACTTATCTGTTGATCTTCCTGCTTGACATCATTTGCGTCAAAAAAGCTCCCAGTAAAGTCAGGGAGAGTTAATGTGGAAGATTGAGTATAAAAATTTAAGTTATTTATTTTTACTTCAAAGTCTAGTTTAGTTGATTCTGTGGTATATTGTCCCGGCTCTATAGAGTGTTCTCCTTCTACTGGCTTTGATGTTTTGTGTTTGTATCTTATTAGCTCATTTATAAGGCAGTCTGCTGCATTGTTTATGGATGATATGGTGTCTTTATTAGTATTATTCTTTTTGCACACGCCACCCATTTCGACATATTTTACAACACCTCTTCCGTCACCTAAAGATTGCAATACATATCTTTGCCCCGGTTCGATTATTTTCCGAGTCTTGGTATAAACTATTGGCCCTGTGGGACTTTGAGTGCCCGATAAGTCTTTATACTTTGCCAGAGCAGAAGAGTCGCTCCAAGTAAAACTTCCACCATTGCCTATCGCAGTAAAGTCTAACTCATATAATGTACCTGACCCTCCATGCGCAAAATATTGCTGGCCGTGGACTAAGTCTTCCTGCTCCACAACTTGGACAACCCCTGAACCAGAAAAACCAGTTTGGCCACTAACGCCATAAAAAACATTAGAAGGGGTGGTTGAGTTTTTAGTGTCAGTTCCAAATAAGTAGTACCGACCTTTTCCAACTGTGGCTCCGTCCTGTATAGGTTCAGAATAAACTTCAGGCTCTCCGTCTGTAATTTCAAAATAGTCGAAACCTTTTATACCTTTAAAAGAGCTTGCAAAAGTTCCAGTAGCGTCATAAGTTTTATAAACTATTTCTCTTTCGTAAACTATATTTGCAAAATTTCCAGTAGCTAGAGATTGACCTTCTAACTGGCCGTATATTTTTTCGTCTCCTGCTAGTGCGTTTTGAGTTAAAGTAAATTTAGCCCCATTGTCGAAGTAGAGCTCTTCCCCTACTGCTAAATTAAAAGGTATACTTACCACACCTATTCCATTCGGGTCCGACAAATAACTTCCAACAGCTTTAGGGGCTGAATTTATTTCTACTTTGTGGTTAGATTTATTTTTTACTATTGGAGCTACTTTACCGCTTTCTATCGCTCCAGACAAAATACCAGATATCTCTGTAGCGCCTAACGCATATTCTTTTTTTGTAGAATCATATTTGTTTTGATCGTTTATAGATGCAGGCTCTTTAACTGTAAAAGTTGAGCCGTTAGAAAATTCCAAAATAGTAAACCTTTCAATAGCAAACGGTATTGGCTGGACAGTCAAAGAAGTAGCTTCATCTGACGCCGCCCCATTTGTTTCTACTTGAGCGACATATTGCACCTGTCCACCGCCATATACAAAATAAGAAGAGCCTTCCTCCAGCTTGTCTCCTTGCTTTACCTTCGTCCTCCAGCAACCTGTTCCAGACAGTGTTGCAGAAGAAGTGACGTCTAAAAAGTTATCGGCGTGGGCAATAGAATTTTTCTTGGTATAATTTACTCCATTATAACCAACCGTTCCACTTCCGTACGCTATATATTTTTGACCTGCTTTTATTTCTCCGACGCTGACGGTTTTATACAGCAATGGTGTCAGCTCAATAAATCCTCTCTCCCTAGGCCTAAAAGCAGATTCATCCATCCAAGGACGCATGCCTCTGGCAGAAAATTCTTTTAGATTAGTATCTGTTAGTTGGCCAGTAAACAAATCAGTGTCTACAGACAGCGGCTGATTGAAAGTTAATTGCTTGGCTTTGAAGGTGTCTCCGTTTTTGTATACTTTTCCGTCATATTCTACGGCATCAACAGATTCACCTACCACTTGATACTCACGGTTTTGTTCTACTTCCCAAGGTTTTATCACCTCGTAAACCAAGGGGTTACCGTCCTGAATATTCCAGTACTCATGAGCGCCTAATCTGTGGTCTAAAAGATTAGATTCAACAGCGGTCCAAGCTCCGTCATCGTTGCGAGTGTCTACTAAATGAGTTCTATGACCAAATAATATTTGATATGAGCCGCAGAAAGCGTCAGTTTTGCCTGTAAAGACTTTTCCAGCGCTAATTGTGGTCGTGGGCTGATTGGAGTCTAAAACGCCTTCAGAGTCGTATTTGATGTAAGTTATACTACCTTGACTAACATAATAATCCCTGCCCACTTTAAGTCTGGTTTCGGATTTTGGCTGAACTGCTCTGGAGACCGTCAGAGAGCTAGAATCAGGTACGGTAAAATGAGATTCAAAAGACGACTCAACTGTATATTTTAAATCTTCAATCGAGTCCGGAAGGAGCTCCGTATCTAACAAACGCAAGAAACGGCCACGTCTTAAAGAAGACAGATTCTCAGAAGAGTAAGGGTTTTTAATGCTAGCGTTTGAGAAAGTTAAGGATAAGGGCATCTCATAAACTTTTTTATCGGTGCTTCCACCTTGTAATACTGGCACATTAGTTTTTACTCCGGTCACTTCTTTCTCTGCCAGCTTTATGCGTCCCCATTTTTCATTATATTTGTCTTTTCTTAGTATATTAAAGTTTTCAAAATTACTAATCAATATATCAAAAAATCTATAATTACTGTTTAAGTCAATTTGAGTTTTTCCTGTTGATTCTATTCTACTTAATTTTATCTTGCCTAACCCTTCGTTATAGTTTCTGACGTTTTCTACAAAAGGAATATCTGCTCTCCCAAAAATGTAAGAAGATATATTTGAATGCCTAACAAAATAATTAATATTATTATATTTTATTTTTTGGTTAGACTCTTCCAAGAAAGATATATCAGCAAAATATTTTTTATTGTTATATTGTATTGTTGTTAGGTTTTCGTAAGTGACGCTTTCCGGAGACTCAACTACATAATATTTATTGGGCTGAAGAGTTGTTGTTTTCTTTTCGTACACTATAGGGGAACTTGGACTCAATGTTATTGTGCCAGAGCTAGTAAAAGTCGACCCTATAGCGTGAGTTCCACCTGCTGAAACAGAGCCCTCACCTTTTCCTCCTACCTTATATTGATAATCAGAAGAGCCCTCAAAGTCTTTATCAATTGGTTTGTAATCATGAGAAACTTTGTAAACCTTGCCAAAAGATTCTATATGTGGAGTTGGCGAAGTCGGCAACATATATATAAAACTTTTACCTTTTGCTTCATGGTCATACCTCGCTTCGCTTCCGTTTATATCTCCAAAATTAATTTTTGTCTTATTTGGTCTAGAGTCGTCTACTAACTTATCTATCTTGAATTTACTGCCAGAGAGGATTTCCCTAGAAGAGAAATAATCTGCGTATACAGGTATTGATTTTCCACTCACCTCTACCGAGTTTGGCAAGTTAACGAAGTAAGACTTACCCGCTTCTACATTGTAGTGTTTTTCTGGCCTAACCCCGACAGGGTTAGGATCGTTTCCAGCCTGCACAGGCTCAGAAAGGCAGATAATCACCCCATTAGTTAAATCTACAGAATTAGTGCCAGATAACACTAGGTCTGGAGTGCCCTCAAAATTGATCTCGGAGCTTTTTTCTCCATGGTAAATTTTACCAGAAGATATTGTTCCCACTATAAATGTGTCACCTGAGTTAACTTTTTGGGTAGTTGTAATTGATCCACTAGGGAACGTTATTGTCTGTCCCGCTTTGATATGGATGGCTGAGCTTTCTATTCCAATTGTAACCTCTGCTGCAGAAGATGAATCAGAGCTATTATCCACTCCTCCTTCATAGTAAGCCCCAGATCCAGATTCATGATCAACTCTTACTTCGCCTTTTGCCGCAGGATAATAGTCGACATTATTTATAGTAGCAAAGCCGCTACCCCTAAGGGTATACTGCCCAGCGCCCAAGTCAAAAGAAGAGTAAGAAGATCCCCTAACAACTATTTCTCTTAATTCCCCGGTGGCAGTCTCTAGGGTCTCTATATTAGTCTCAGTAACCGGCGCTAATAAAGTCCTAGTTTTAAATCTGACCACAGGCTTACCTGATATACCCTCTATTATTGATTCGTCTTCAAAACTTTGGTTGACGGAATAATAACCAACTTTTTTGCCGTTTAGCTTCGCCTTAGCTCCTACTGGCACGCTTGAAGTATGCGGGCAGACTAATTTACCTGTAATTACATTTGAAGAATGCGAAGCTACTTTTAACTGGCAGTTTCCGCTAGCATGTTCCAATATTATAAGCTCTCCTTCTTGAAGGCCAATAGGAAGACTTACAAAACTAACAGAAACAGAATCCCCTTCGCTTGCCTCTTGGCTTACGGTTATCTCAACTGGTTCAGCATAATAATAACACTCTGAAACGCTAGTGAGTATGCCGTTGGCATCAGCAGATGAATCAGAAGTTTCCAAAGATAAAACGCCAGTTCTTTTAGCGACCGGCTGATTATTTCCAGCTACCGAATCATATAAAAGAATTCCATTTATTTCTGTGGCAGCTAACTTGTATTCTTTTTTTGCAAAATCATATTTGTTTTCATTAGTTGAAAAATCAGGCTCCTTAATAATGAAACAGGGCAGCGGTCCGCTGCCATCATTTGACTGCTGAGGAAATCGGATTACTTGCTCAGGTTTTAGAGGGTACGTAAGAGGAGAGACGTTTATATTAACATTAGACGGATTGCTGGTATCGCTAGAGTTCAGGGAGCTTGAGCTTGCGCTTTCATCAAACACAATCTGAATAGGTAGAGATATGTCGTCCCAAGTTATAGGGCTAGCATTTGGATTTTGGGTAGAATCGCTAGCATAAACATTTAGAGAGTCTTCTTGTTGTAAAAAATTCGTATATGGGCTCCAAGTTGTTCCAGTGCTTCCGTCAACGGGGTCAACGCAAGAATCCTCAGTTTCTAAAGTTTCTAGTTCTTCGCCGTTTGAATTAAGGCATCTTCCCTTTATTGCGTCAAATGAGTCTCTATTACCTAACTCTAAAGTCTCACTCTTGTACTCTTCGTCTTGTATAACCCATCTGCCACCTTCGTCTACGCATTTCTTAAAGGTAGAATTGCTATATATTAGCTGTGCGCTGGTTAGCTCTTCTTGGACCTCGTCACTCTTAAATGGAGACAAGCATTTATACTTTGGAGTTAAGTTTGGGTAAATGATTCTGCCGTCACCTTCTGCCGCTACAAAATATTTTTTGTTCTTTTGCAGCTCTGAAACAATTGGGTACACATAAGGCTTACCCCCTCCTGTATCGGGCCTGTTCCATTGAATTGTTAAACTGTTGGCCGAGTCGGACGGGGTAAATTCTATTTTTCTGTTTTTTATTGTTGTAGTAAAAGTACTGGGCGACGCGCCACCAGTGTTGACAGAAATTGAGTTAGTTACTAGCGTGACCTCTTCGTTTCCATCGCTTACATTAAACACAGAACTCCAAACTCTTCTTGTAGTCCCCTTGAATACCTCACCTATTTCTATTCTTTTGTTGTTGTATTCTATAGCTATACCTTTTGATAGAATGTAGTACTCTCCATCTTCTATTGAGGAGACAGGTTCAGCGACTAACACATATTTTTCTCCAGCCTTCAAACCAACAGGATCCCTTTTTACAACCATAACGTTGCCAGAAGATATATCTATATCTTTCTCTAACCCTGTAAGGCTTGGGGACAATGTTGAATCTACATTTTGTGAAGTTTTATCTCTTTTTTTACTGGAAAGCGCATAACTATTTTCGCCTATTGCGCCAATAAAAGAAGTGAGGTTGGTATTTATCTCTGTAGAGTAATCAATATTATTATATGCTATAAAGTTTATTCTTTCGAACCCTGAAGTCCTATCTTTATTTATAAAGTATGTTTCTCCTTCTTCTACATCTCCTGACTTTACTACTTCTCTTATTATTGGTTTTTTTCTAGTTGTTGAAGTATAAATGTTAGTATTTAGCTTAGATGGCTGAATATAAATATCATCATTAGTAGTTTTAAATACATTGTTTGAATGAGGAGAAATTTTTACTGTTGATCCGCTATAGATGCACGCTACGTTATCATATACTAAATAAGAAGCTCCATCTACTGCAGAAGACAGCTCTATGTTATTATTGTACCAGAATAATCTGGATAAATTAACGTTATCACTAGTGGAGGAAGGGACTAAGGCGACATTGGCAGTACTAGTGCTTACGTTTACCGTTCCGCTAGATGCGCTTACTATATCTCCCGGATAATAAGTGCTCCCGCCAATAGATAAAGTAACCCCAGAATCTATTGCTGCTTGATCCCCATAAACATAAAACCTTATGTAAGCTTGATCTTCTGCATCTACAACGTCGGAATCTTCAATATCCTTTCCATGTTTATAAACCTCTACTAAGACAGGAGAACCAGAGACTCTGGTGGGCTCAGCTGAAGTTGCTGTGAAAATTTCTCCATGAGAATACGTAGCACCCCCACTCTTGACTTGAGCCGAGCTTTGAAGTAGATACATGACGTTATTCTCCAAAGAAGAAAATAGTTCATTATGTAGTATATTCTTAAAAGTTGTCTGAGAAGCGCCAAAGAACGTCAAGCCGTCGTGCCCTATATCAGAGAGAATAGAACTGAGATCTTCTTGTCCAGTTGAAAGGCTTAAGGTTGCAGCCGGTGGATTACCAAAGAAACCCGCGTTTTTCCTTTTTAGCATTTTCTCAGAAGATAAAGCGATGTCTGCTTCAAAGTTTGCGTCAACATCTTTCGCCTGCAGGATGTAATCTATTTGGGGGACATCATATACATTTAAAGGAGACGAAGCACTGCTCACCACTAATCCGTCAAGACCAACATTAGAGGGGACAGAAGAAGAGTTTTTAGCCCTCCTAAAGGCCCCATCTTTAGTAGCTGTTATCACATACCTAACTCCTTGTTCTAAACTCATTTTATCCTTCTTCCTTGGGCTGTTCTACGTTTGGATCATACACTATAGTCCCTATAGATTCCGAACCTAAACCGCCGAGCTCTGGCTCCCCAGCTTCAGCAACCCCATTAATGTACCTGTTAAATGTTAATACACTTTTATCTCTTTTGTAGACTCCTCCCCAATCGTAACCAGCTTCTATGCAAGCTTTTTCTGTAGTGTAATACTCATTAGAACAATAAGGGCAATTTTCTTCTACTCTATAGTCTACAAATTGTGTCCTAGGTATCATCCTTAGATTATCTCCATATAGTTCTCTAGCAGAATCGTATATTGGATTTAAGTTTATTGGCACGTAGTTGTTTTGAAATGGGTCTCCTCCTGCTGCGAAGTTGGCCATCAGATTGGCATACGTATAATCTGTATCTTTATTATAACCCTTTGCCATCTTATCTGGTAACTCTAAAGCTCCCATAATATTAGGGATATAACCAAAAGAGTTATACTCTTGCCATATATCAAAAGGCTCTCTTAGATTTTTTCTTTCTGCGCTGTCAGAATCAGTACCCTTGCTAGCTAGATAATCCATATCCTTGCCTCTTGTATCAATCGAAGTGGCTCTTGATTTCTGGCCCGAGTCCATTGTTTCTGAATCGACTAGAGGGCCAAACCAAATGTCCTCTTCTCCATCTACTTGCTCGATCTTTGAACCTTTACCAGTTGAAGCTACCCTCAACAATGCCAAAGCGTCAGGCAAGTCTGGCTTATATTCTAAGAGGTGAGCTAGCTCAAAGACTATTTCAGAACGGTCAGAGCCAGCTAGGTTATTGCTTGTATAAGAATTTGGAGCTAAAAATTTCACGCCAGAAGTTACCAATTCCAGCTCCACTCTTGAATTGGAGATTTCTTCTCCAGCAGCGAAGTAATACATTTTTTGAAATATACCTTCTTGTATAAAAGTCTTTCCATCTGCGGTTAGGCAATCAGCTATACTATTATTGTTAGCAGAATCAGGGTTAGAGCCGTTATAACAAAGTCCAGTCGTTGAAACCGCGGTGACATCTACGGTTACTGAAACTGAAGAAACCACAGCGCTTCCCCATTTGTTCTTTTTATTAATTTTAAATGTTAGTGAGTCCCCAACAGTAGTTGTAGCGCCTGCGGCTCTAGTATGTTTGATTCTTATACCTGTTCCCCAAGCGTAATAACCAGCAACACAAAACCCAGAAGTAGGAGTAAAATAAAGTTTATTTAAGTTTTTGTAAGTACCGTATCCTTCTTTGTCTTTCTCCCACAATCTAAAATACTTACCTCCAGACAGAGAAGCAGAAATGTTTTCTTCTGCACCCGTGTTTCTTGCTATAAATCTCGGATACCTTGGTGTTATCCTTGGAATCTTACCGTCTTTTGTTGATATGGACTGGCTCCCGCCAAAAGCAGGGGCTAATGAATATTGCTTTTGAAAAAAGTCTTCAAATTCAAAATTATATGTAGGCAAGTCAAACGTGGCTTCCCCAACTGAGTTATATAGCGAGTCACCAAGGATGTCTCTATCCTGCTGAGCCATTTCGGGAGTCTTTCTGAAACCAGAGTTAAAGTAGTTTGAAATTTGATCAATCTGGTCATGATAGGCTTCTCTTTTCTCTAAATTGCCCCCACCCTCATAAGAGCCCTCTAGATAGTATTTGTAAGGTAATTTTAACGGCCCCTTCACTGGCTTTCCGTAAGAAACAGACCCTCCTCCTTTGTCGTTGATTTCTAAATGGAAACCTCCGACAAATTCTAATTCATAAAAATCATATTTTCTTCTTACTTTGTTTATACTAAATGGGTGATATCCACAAGATTGAGTAAAAGATAATTCTGAGTGAGTATCAGGATTAATTGGTTTAAATTTGTACTCATGTATAGGAGAAGGAGGAAACCTAGGATCGCTAGGAGGGCAGTACCCTATAATGTCTGCAGACGGAGCGTAGCTTGGAGCATATTTTCCATGAGGAGATCTCCAGTTGTAATCAAACTTATGATAAATTCTTGGTGCAAAATAAGCAGGCGCTTCTGCTCTTAGTTTTCCAGTTACAGCTGACCCATTCACAGACACAAAAGCCGCAGCACCTCTTTGCAGTTTTGCCATGACCCACTTCTCTGTCATTGTTATAGGCCTATGCCTTGTGCTAAAGCGGCCTGAAGTAAAATTATTCTCGTTGGTATCGTTGTTTGTATTAAATTGGGAGTCGTAATACCATAAAGGATAATCAGAGACATACGCTGCCCAAGTAGGTTTAACAGGGAAAAAGCTAATAGGGATCATACCAAGCCTAAACCACTCTGGCGGCATTTTCCTCATGTCGTGCCAATTGTTTGTTACATTAGCTCCATTTTTACCCGTCCCCATTACATAAGAAACCAAAGGGTTAGCGGGGTTAGCTCCTCCCGGCTTAGCGAAAGCTCGCGTCGGCCACACATATTGGCCAAAAGTTTTAAATGCTTCTTTAGAATCCCAGCCATGAAGTTCTATATGAGAGTGTAACTTCCACCACACGTCTTCGTTGTGGTCGTTTTTATTCGCCCCCTGCATGTAGCTGGTATTCTCTTCTTTAATTCCTACGCCGGGCTGAGGCGCGTCTAAAGGTGGAATTATCATGCCACGAGTTAAAGAATGCACATAAAAAAATACTCTCCAAGTGGGGTCTCCTGCCCCACTAGTGAGTCTATCATTAAAAGCCTTTGCTAGTTTATTATATTTTTCTGCAGTAGGAGACTCTACTCCTAAATGACACTCGCCACCAAACCAAGTGCCTCCGACATCTTGGCACGCTTCTTTCCCTAAGCTTGTATAATGACTCTCTTTATCCTCCAAGCTCCCATTTCTTACTTTATAAGCTTTTTGATATCCTATAGCCATACGTTTTGTGCTGTACCAGAACCACCGCTAACACTAGCGCCACTTCTTGTTCTACCATCTATATTTAAATCGACCCAAAAAATCATCTGAGTTGCTGGGTTTATATTAGCACCTCCATAGTGAAGCCTAACCGATGGAGTATGAATCATATTAGGCCATCCCGGCGTACCCCCTACGACTTTAGGATGAGTGTTTCCAAATCCGTCTATAGACTTTTGCATGACTACAGGTAAATCTAAAAGCGCACAATATATAATTTCACCCTTTGTGTACGGAGGGGTGACTTTCTCGTCCGACGGCAGTTCGCCACCGCTTACACCGCAGGTTTCAGAAAGGTATTTGGGTACGAGGACTAACCATTGAAAATCAAAAGAGTTGCCAGATTGCAATAAGGTATTACCATTGTTGAACTCTCCCCAATTACCTTCGCCTTCTTGAACCTCTTTGCATAACATGACCCCTTGATGAGCCCCAGCCGGAAGCTCGTTATTATTGAGGACAGCCGAACTAGTTTGGCCTAAACTGTCTACTATATCTTTAGGAGGAGAAACTACCTTCATAGATAAGAATTTTTGTGGGGCATTAATCATTTTATTTTTTTCCAGTTATTAGTATTTCATCTTTTATATTTCCCAATGATCCAGTGGTGTCGATGCCACTGCTTATGTATTTTACAACCATTTGTTCGTTATCAAATCTTGGGGTAAAAATTATTTCTGAGGTTATGTCATAGGGACTGGAGTTTACTTGCCCAGAAGAAACATAACCTTGTACCGGAGTTCCTGAAGTCATACTGCTAGATGAATAATCCGTCATAGTATCTCCGCCTTGAATTCCTGTTTTAAAATTAAAAGTATTCTCAAAAGTTTTTGTATAACCCGTCAAATATCCAGAATAGTTTCCTGAGCCAGTTATATCTTCAAAAGTCCCAGTGGCTAAGACGTCTCCAGAAAAATAACCAGTGTGGGCCAATGTCACTCCAGACTGTAATCCGCTATTAGGATAATCTATTGAGCCTGTGTTGTCTGGTGCTCCCGTAACATTACCAGTAAATATCCTATATCCATATTCTTCCCCAGAGTTGGAAGCGTAAGCCCCTGACCCGCCTATACCTGTCTCTGTTATAGTGCCAGTTATTGTCCCAGTTGTCATAACTGTTGTTCCAGATAGCCCTGCGGTGCCGCTCAACTGAGAGTAACCTGTGGCGGTTATGGAATAGATAATTGAACCCTCTCCGGTTGCGTACCAATAAAACTTACCTGTGGCATTGTTATTGCCAGTAATAGGTAATCCGAAAGTGTTTGGCGTGCCATTAAAAGTATCTGTTCCGCTTAGATCATATTCACCAGTTGTTCCAGATTCTATGAACCCACTACCAATTATTATTCCGCTCCCTGTAAGATTCCCACTACCAGAGGAGTATATACCTTCGCCGCCCTCCCCAGTAAACATGTCTCCGGTATACCCACCAACGTAAATTAGACTCTTGTCTAGGAAGCCGCCCGTAGTTATATTTCCGTCTCTAGTAACATGATACGAACTATCAACAGTTCCTGTTCTAGTTTCGAGTGGACTACTTCCAGAAAATACACTACCTCCAGAAACGAAAACTTCTTCTATGTCTTCTGCGTTGTTTAAGAAAAATGCGTACTCTCTTTCTGGCAAGCTATCAATAGTGAACCCAGTGGTAATTTTACCAAAGTTTGTGTACAAGTCTAAGTCAACACCAAAAGGCCCATTTCTGAATAAGCCTCCCGACGGAAATATTTCTATATCGACCGTGCCTCCTCCAGAAGCAGCGGTCGCGTTAGTGTTGTTACCGTAGTTATGACCAGTAAATATGAAGTCCAAATATCCCCCAGTAGGAGATGTAACTTGCCCAGAGAGTATCTTCATATTCCCTAGGGTAGAATTATTGGTTAGAGTGCCAGTAAAATTAGTTCTTTCCCTAAAAGAAGAAGGCATAGCTATCTGATAAGAGGGAGGCGCGCTAGACTTTAGATCCAAAAAGGCCTCCACAGTACACCCAGTAGTATTTAAAAAAAACTTCTCAATAAGATAACCCTGACTTTCTCCTGAAGTCAGTACAAGCTCATCACCTATATAATAGTTGTAGTACTGTTTGTCCTCCGAGGAATCCCCAGAGAAATTTCCAGATATATTAACTGCATCTCCAGAAGAATAAGAATAAACTTGATTTCCATTTGGATCAAAAATTTTACCACTTGAGAAAAGAAAATTAAGAGGAATGTCACCATCTCCAGACAAGCCGAAACGAGCGATGCCTGTCATATTTTCTATAGAAAAACTTAGGTCAAAAGAACCGTTTGACCCTAATAAAACTTCTCTGTTGTTTTTTCCGCTAAATTCCATTTTATCTCCCGAAAGTGTTTAGTTTAGGCCCAAGTCTTTTCATGAATATAGAAGGATTAGGAAGTACTGCTGGCCTAGTAGAAAAAACCAACGAAGTAGTTATTCCATTTTCTCCATAGTTTATGTTCATACTTGTTAAGCCTTGCTCTGGCAATATGAATTCGCTTAATCCTGCTTTTTTTAAATTCAGACCCGCTAATGAAAAAGAAAAGTCTTCTTTGGGTAGGTTGACATCTAATTGATTAGTAAAATAATTTTTTATTTCTTCATGGTAATCTAAAGGCTCAATGCTTTTGAAGCTGGCCTTGCCTGATGAAGTCTTTAAGTTTTTTGGAACGAGCATATCTATGATAGACTGTCCTGCTTCAGGGTTAACAACTTCATCTACGTCATTTGTAATATTATTCTCTACTACTTTTATTCCCAGCGTTTTGTTCTCGTATTTATCAGATTTAGAATTGTTATCGATAGGCAATACAGAGCCAAACACATTTTTAGAGCCTTCTACGGTTACTCTAGTGTTAGAATTTAGTTCTAAATATCCTTGATAATCTTGCATAGACGGCAGTATGATATGCATACCACCTCTTGGCCCTGAGCGAGCTTTGTTAGGACGCATAGGGCTATATACATTAAAATATTCAGAAATTGTCCCTTTGGGGATTATATCTCCAGTAGGAGTTTGATCATAAGCTGCAAACTTCGTAAAGCCAACATAAGGCCTATTAACTTCGTTATCTATATTGCAAGTCCCGCATATACTTTCTGTTAAATTTTCTTCACATATAGTTAGACACTCTTGGGCAGTGGCTTTAGCTTGAGTAGCTGACGATCCAGTATCTTGCACTGAAAGAGAAACTACTTCATTATAGTTTGCAGTAACCATGTCAAAATACCTCTTGTCGAGCCTAGCGTCGTCATAAGTCTTAGGAGTAAAATGGTCTGACATTAAAGTAGTGTAACAATTCATTGACCTTCCGGGAGGCGGACCTATTATGAGGACAGGTCTATAGTTTTGTGATGAATCTCCATTATTAACTTCAGCAGCAACGCCTCCTGTTTTTTTAATTAAATTTTGATATATTATTAAAGATCTTCCTGCGAGCTCTTTATATGTCGGCCTCAAATGGTCAACTTTGGAAGTACCATTAAGAAATTCAAATTTGCCCCTCACTGCGTCCTCATGAGTACCCCAGCCAGCCTCTCTCTCAAAAATCCAAATACCATTCTTGTAATTAAAAGATTCGTTGACAATATTGGACTCATTTTGAAATGCGGGATCGATGTCTCCAGAGCCGTCTGATTTTAAAAATCCCGGAGGGTAGGCGTCCTGTTTAAGATTATCTGCGCCCAAAGAGTTTCTGAGATATGGCAATATAGCGCCAAGTCTATTTTGATGAGTAAATACGTTTCTTATAAATTTCGCGTAAGGGAAGCTCATACAACTGTGAGGACTCTTCCAATCGTATAATTGGACGTTGCCCCCTCCTACCATTTGTGTCGCATGATTGAACGCTGCCCTCGTAATACAACCTTTCTCGTCAAGCTCTCCATTAAGGACTGGCCTAAAATAATACCTCCCTATAAACCCGGAAGCTATCTCTGCGTCAAAACCCTCCCAGTGCTTTTGCGTGTCTTCGTTGTATAGGCCTAAGTACATTTGAAAGTTATCTCCATAGTCTCCCCTAATTTCGTCAACCTCCGAGAAATTCCACTCTGAGAGTACACTGGCTCGCTGTTCCGGACTTAACTGAGTTAAACTTGATCCACCGTTTACACCGAAGAAGCCTAACGTATTATATTCTTTTTCTCCCCATAGAACCGAAGTCCTCACTGTTGGACTATATTTAGCCAGAGCAGCGTGAGATACAAACCTAGACAAACTCCTATTGTTCCATTCATTAGGTGACATTATCAACTCCACAGGAAGATTATAAAACATCTTTGGAGCGTATTTTTTTTGATTCTTTTCTTTTACTTTTGCTCCCTTTATATACTGAGACACATAAGATTGTTTATAAGTTCCTTCTTTGGAGTAGGATTCTACGGTTGACTCAACTACTGCATTTTCTGCATCTGCGCTTTTTATTCCATTGACTTTTTCTTTAATTTTTTGCAGGCTATCCAAGCTTGTCGTTAGGTTTATCCCTACAATTTCTGGGCTCTCTTTATATATATTCCAAGTAAAAGTATAGCCAAAGTCCGAGCACCAAGAGTTTAGCACCTCCCTCAATGTGCCTGAATAGTCTCTTCTGTATGGAGAGTAATCGTTTTCGTAAGTTTTGTCCGTTAGAGTCGGAGCTCCATCTTTGTCTTTAAGAGATATAAAACCAGCCTTGAAAGATTCCAGTAGATCATGAAAAGTATAATCAACATCCGGGACGTCACAACTATTCTCAACGAAGTTCTCCCTACCTAAAATGATTACTCCGCCATTCTTTTTAAATACATCTTTACTTTGCGGAACGAAAAAATAATTAGCATTTGTGCTAGTAGATAAAGCATCAATAGGAGAAGCGTGATCGATCGTTCTTTTTATTGGCGGTAAATCTTTATTTCTAGAGTCTCTAATTTTTTGTCCGCTAGAGTTATAAATACCATCGCTCTTAGCGGTCTTCTCTTCAAAGTCATCGCTTCCGTCACATTTTAAACAATTAACCGACATCTCTATAGTAGCTTCAGTAGAAGTTATGCCGTCTTTGTATTCTTTTATAGAATGCTCTTCATTCTTTACATTACCTTGCTTATCTTTTAGCCCTCTATTCGCGGAAGCGTGACGATTAACGAGGCCAACAAAAATTTTATCCAAAATTATTGACCCGTCTGTGTACTCTAAAGTTAGAACGCTTGAGCCTGAGTTCTTTCTGACTTCGTACTTTATTAAATGCATGAAGATAGGGTCTAGGTCTCCTATTGTAATTTTTTTTAAATTAAGCTCGTCAATGTCTTTTTTGATAGCGGTTTTTATCTCTTCTGTTACGCCTTTTTCATGAACAACGTTTATAGTCATTGTTGTAGGGCTTGAAGAATTTCCAATAGACACATTACTAGAGTAGATAAATCCGCCGTAGGCTTTTCCCGGCTCATTGTCATTACCTGCTATTGATATATTTCCTATTTCATTAAATGGCATATTAAGATCCTATTCCTATGTTTCCGTCATCATTAAACGTAGAATAAATAATAGAATTTATTCCGTTATTATCTACTCTTTTTCCCTGTTTTCTTTTTGAGCTAGCATCGACTATTTCATATTGGTTGCCTTTAGCCTGTCTTACACCTTCTACCCAAACTTGTTCATCTACTATCATAAAATTTGCTTGAACATAAGAATCTGTACCAAGGTAAACGCCTGTTTGGAAGTTTTTGCTTCCAGAAGTCAAAGGAGCTATATGTATTATACCTGTTGACTCACCTAATTGACCGAATTTAGTAGTGTCAAACTCCATTTGCTCTACTTCTGCCCCTACTGGCTTTAATACATAATGCTCTCCTGACCTCAATTTTTTTCCATTTAAATAAGGCTCATAAAATACTTCGTCATCAGATTCACTTGTCTCCCCTAAATAATAGCTTTTGAGAACCAGTTTGTTACTAGCATTCTTGCCGTAAACACCGTCAGCCCTTGTTTGACCTGTGTATACAAAGTATTTTGACTCTGCTGTTCCACTAGTCATCCTATCGTAAATAATTTTGTCCGTGCTATTGAATCCATTAGATCTAGAAGTAGTTCCGGGAGAAGCTGGGTAAAAGTCACTATTAACAGAGTTCCCATCAGCGGAAACAACATAATCGCCTCCGTAATCTAATCTAATGTCAAGAAAACTAATATTATTTGCTATTTTATTTGATTCCGCTATTGAGCTCCCGTCTGCCCCGCTATGCAGCACGGTAAGACCGTCTCTTTCTGCGGTTATAAATCCGCTAGTTTTAACTCCTTCGTTAAAGCCTATTCCCAAATTAGCTTCATCAAATGGTATAGAGTAAATCGACAAAGTCTCCCCTATTCCTAAGTTGGCATTATCTACCGCTCCCCCAGAACCGACTCCACCAGAGATGTAGTCCCTAGAAAAGTCTACATAATATCTTTGCCCAGAAACTATTCCATGTTCTGGACCTAACTGTATAACGCCTGTACCAGACCCTCCATAAAGGTCATAGTTCATAGTTGCTCCAGTCGGCAAAAGGTTTCTGCTTTTTTCTGATTGTAGTAGTCCGTTTCTATATAAATTAACTTTCTCCCCTGTGTGAGCCGCATCAAATTCATACCTTGAACCTTGTCTGGATGCTACTTGGTTGTGATTGTCTGTGCCAGTAATGTAAGAATATACCTCTATCAAATCTGAAGAAGTTAAATTTCTATCAAAAGAAACAGTATCTTTACTGCCGGAATAAAGCATTCCGGAGTTATAGTTTACGGTCTCCTCCTCATAAGCTACCACTTGCTCGGTGACCTGCTCTGACGATTCATGAAACCTAACTTGTTGACCGCTTAGAGGTCCGATTGCATCTTCTACTTTATAAAGTTTTATATCGTCTCTTGACCCATCTGCCTTGGGATAAGAAAAAGTATCTAGCAGTTCTGTTGTCTGCCCTGTGACGCCACTACCAGTGAAAACATTATCAAGGTAGGGCGTGGAGGTTTTTACATTCCTAGTTACATTTGTAGTTGTTTCTCTGGATGGATTATAAGAATCTATAAAAAAAGTTTCAGCAAGACTATTTCTCACCGCCTCATCAACGAACCCACTCATTAAAATAAAGGAGCCAATATCTCCACTATATCCACTATAGTTGGCAGAAGTATAGCTTGGGCTATATTTAAAATTTCCTATTCTCCATGTTTTAGATGTGTTGGTTTGTGTTGACTGTCCCACTCCTATATTGCCTAAATTAGAAAATTTGTAAGTATCATTTTTCTTATACGGCACATCATGTATAGTCATTTCAAGTTCAGTAGACTGGTTACCCATTGCTACAGAAAGTAAAATATTGCCACCTACTTCTTTTGTAGTTGTTAAGGTTGTGAGATTATTTGAGTAATCCACAGGAGCCTGAAAATATAAATGATTTGACCCATCTATCCCAACGTGAAAACCTGAAGTAGATGTATCATCAACCATTGAGGAGAATAGTATTTTTGGCTTGTTGACTGCGGAAAGCCACCCGAGGTCATTTACCTGCATAAATACAGTCCAGCCACTATACTCTATTTCCCCTCCTACTAAGACTGCGCCACTTCCATTAAATAAACCTGAGCTGCCTAAATCCTGACTAGATGCAAACACCCCATCATCTGCGCCCACTGAAATGCCGGGTATGGCAGCGGTAGACAGACCATCTTCAGCTATAGGGGCATTATCGGAAAACTCATTTAAGAACACCGCTTCACCAGATGCCCCCGTAAAAGAGTAATATACTTTTGCTCTTTCTGTTTCAATGTTGTTCTTTTCCAGAAAGTCGTAAAAAATGCTTTTTTTAGGTAAGTCTGCCATTATGTTGATAATTTAGTGTTCGCTTTGACGTAGACTCCGCTGCTATCGAAAGAATAAGAGTTTCCGAAAGATAATGAGCCGTCTGTCTCGGACCTACTAGAGGTGTCAGATTCTATCCTTTTGTTTTGACCACTTACTAAAGCCGTCCTGACTGTGTTAATTATACCTGAGCCAGACGCCTCAACCGTATTATCTTTTTCTAAACTAGAAGTTCTGTGGTCCGGTATAACTTGTCCATTTATATTAACCACCTCCCTATTGAAAACGTTGGTTTCATATATTCCAAACGCTCCATTTTCATTAACTGAAGCTCTTGGTTTGTATACTGGTAAAGCAGTTTTGACATCTATACTATAGCTTGACCCTCTTATCTTTGGGTCGTATATTCTATCTGAGTTATCGTAAGAAGCAGAGATGTTAATGTTACCTTTGTTACCGCTAACTATCGAAAGAGAATTAGGAAAAATATTTAAAGCGTACCCACTTATATTTAAGTCGCCTGATATACCTTGATACACTTCGTTTGCTAAATCTCTGAGCCTGCCTGTCCCATTGTCCCCCGTAGAAAGATAATTGGTTAAAAAATCGTTTGATTTATTTATTCTCTCCGCTAAGTTTCCCCTCGCTTTTATTGTTCCATTTAAGTTGACAGAAGCAACTTCAGTAACCTCATCAAAAGAAACATCTACGTTATAGTCAAAGTAACAAGGCCCTCCGGAGGAACCAGAACCCCCGGGGTTGTATTTGAAAAAATAATTATTATTATTAAATAAATTATTATTATCATAAGAGGCGTTAAATGTTATTTTCTTTTCTCCTTTTGTGCCTACTGAAACCTCTTCTGAATTAAATGTTACTGGTATCTTATAAAAATCTATTTCTGTACTTGGTATATTTATAGCCCCTGTAAACAAGTTATACATATCTAGACTTTTAAGTCTATTTTTGGCTTGGGTCATTGTTCCAGTTTTGCCTGCATTTACCTCCCCTTGTATTGATCCTCTTACAAAGTCGTCTTGAATTCCAGACTCTAAACTGCAAGTATATTTTACCACTACTGGATTGCATCCGGACGGGTCCATCTCGTATAGTTCAGAAACAGAATATGTGGCATTTACTCTATCTATGGTTTCTGATTGATTTCTCAAAACCCAAGTATCACAGTTTTGCCCGTCTGCCCCTGTTGTAATGAAGTGAGGGGCTACTTTTTTACTTAACCCAGTTCGGCTAATAACAAAATCTTTAGCATTATCAAAAGCTTGAGCATCTCCGGATCTAAATCCTCTAGCGGAGACGTTATGAGTCAAAGTAACTACTTCATCCTCTTGCTGCTCGTCATAAGAAAACTCATCTACCGGGTCTAGGACTCCATACTTATGCTCAAAATAGCCGTATTGGAAAGCTCTTAAGTTCACGCTATAGCCTAGAATCATGTTGTATCTTGACTCTTCGAAAGAAATTCCACCAATTATACAATCGTTTCCACTATAGACCGTATCCATATCGGGCGAACCGGAGTCTTGTATAACAAAACTATTGAAATCAGCAGAAAACGCATCTATTAAGCCAGATTGCAGTCCTATTAGACCTGATCCATAATTACTCTCTCCAGAAAAATGCTGCCCAGAAATAATTCCATTGATTGTTATGTTGTCTACCCTGCCCCACCTACCACTATGGTCGTTTAACATTTCTTGGTCCATGGTTACGAACGGAGTTGGCAAACCATTTTCATGAAAAGCAAAATCTCCGTATTTTACTACGGTGCTCGCTGCTTTACTACTTGGACCTCTATGTAACATTTTATGTATTTATTCCTTTTGGATTTATATTAGTATACTCTAGATTAGACTTCGTTACGTAACTTACATTTAATCTAAAGTTTAGCTGTCTTTCGTTGTTAAATGAAAAGGTACACTGATCAACAAACAAATCAACACTACCTAGCTTCAAATCAGGTACAACCTCTGCGGCTTTTATTAATGCTAGCTGTTTTAAGTAGTCTATTTCAGTTGTCAGGCTGGGAAAATTCTTGTATACGTTTTGCCCTTCAATCCTAGCCTTCTGGGCTCTAATCTCTACAGAGCGAGTTCCCATATTTGTTTGCTTTCCAAGCGAATCATCGGGCTCATGTAGAAGTTGATAGCCATCTTTTTTATTGGGGATCATATAGGTGCTTCTTATCAACTGAGGAACGTTGTCAGAAATAGATAAGTTTATTCTCTTTAAAGTATTTGGCGTAGATACCGTCGAGGGCGTAGAGCTTTCCGCAGAAGAAATTTTGTAAGAAAATCTAAGAGGCATATCGTCGGAAAAACTTTTGGAATAACTTATTTCCATACCCGCCTTGCCGCCATTAAAAGTAACATTCATGCCAGTAGACTTAAGAGCGGTCTCTTCCGGGCCTGTGCCATCTGCAAGCTCATCGTAATAGCTTTCAGCTCTAGCTTCCAATGTAGCAGCAGAAGGCAAGAAACTTTTTATTGAATCAAACGCAGTATCTGTTTTTTGCCCATAAGGCCTTATTCTGCCGCTTTCACTAATCGTCAGCGAACCGTTTTGATTCTCTGTGTAGTTTTGGCTGTATTCATGGATGAAGTTGTCCTCTATTGTTGGATCGTTATTAAATGTAATAGTATAACTAACTGTTTTCTTCCTTTTGTTGTATTGTTTAGATATTGATATAGCTTGGTTGAGCCTACTTAAACCAGTTGTGCCTGTATTAAGAGCTGTGGGGCTTATGCTTGCTTTTTCCAAAGCTGAAACGCTGCCATTATACTTACCACTATCACCTAAGAATCTAGCGTTGCCGTCAAATACTGCAATGCACCTAGTACGAGCCGTGCCTGTATTGTTATTGGCAGTACTTCCGTTAGTTGGATGCAGCTCTGAGTCCATACCCGCTAGAGCCTGAGCGTAGTCGTCTTTGCCTTTTATTTCGCAGTTTTCTGTAATTGAAATTATTCCGTCTGAACCTAAACTAGTAGTATGTCTTACTTTCTTTGTATAACCTCCAACATCCTCATCTTCAATCGTAAGCTTTTTAACAAAAGAACATGTCTTGGTAAAGGCGTCGTAAGTTTCAGTATAATAATGTTTTTTGTCCTTTATGCCAGCATCATCAAAAGATCCCGGCCTTACTACGAACCCGAAAGGAGGAGCAACGTCCGGTTTACCTCCGCCTGCGCCTGAACCAAATAATATCTCTGCGAATTCTTTTGCTAAAGTTATTTCGGTAACACCCTCAGGAAGAGTTTTACCTTCTTCAAATCTTACTGAAACTGTATGTTCTTGAGTATATGCCCCATCTTCATCTTCAGAAATATTGAAACTTTCTGAAAAGTCCCTCACCAACTCAGCATGAGCGCCATGCGAACCGGTGGTAAAGGCTTCCTTTATTCCATTGTAAGACGCCGAGTCGGTCTTTGTTGGCAGATCATCTGCAGAACTGTAAGGAATCTCTATATTGAATCTGTGATAACCTACACGAATCGGGTTTTGTTCTGTTGTGCCAATTGACGAAATTATTCCCCGCCCTAAATTCCAATCTCGTTGCGAGTCCGTTTGAGAAGGGTCAACCTTGGGTCCTCTTATTTTTATGTTTTCAAAATTGTTTGCGTTGTTGAGGTAGGTTGTTAAGTTGTCCCAAGTTTCCGATATGCCATCATTGTTGAAGTCTGGATTTAAGCCTGCTGTGGTGCTGCCTCCTAAATTAATATTATAGGACATTACCTCTATACTCAACCTCTTGGTTGAACCATAACGCGCAGTGCCGTCGCCTAGAAAATAGTTTTCTACGTCGTAGCTTAATACCGTAGCATCTGTGAATATAATGTCAGCCATATCAACTAGTCGATGGTCCCTTTAATGCGTTATATACACCCGGCATAGAAGAACTAATTG
>CEOU01024812.1_pt1 | contig 22277 bp, 8 predicted proteins | sample 530731 | NCBI WGS metagenome assembly CEOU01 (sample SAMEA2620894, study PRJEB7988) | marine metagenome | isolation source: saline water (ENVO:00002010), including
CATTTATTGTTATATTTGTTACGATTTTAATTTAATATTTAATACTAATGGAAAAGAAAACTAGAAGGACTGGAGGACAGTCTAAACCTCAAGATGCTGTAGCAAAAGAGGTAGTGATGGAAGCGCCTAAGCCGCAGCCAAAAAAACAACCAACTACATTTAAAAGAACGGTACAAGAGAATACATCTAAAGTGTATGAGGCGTTAAAGAATAAAGGTCCAGCCTTTATGATTATGAGTCGTAAAATTTCTATTTACGATAAAGAGACAGATTCGATTAGAACAGCTAGATACTGCCCTAATGAAAACTCTATTTGGATGGACGAGCAGAATGAGAATAGCCGTACTGAGCCTATTATCTTTAGAGATGGGTACTTGACTGTAAGAGCTGAGCAACCAAATCTTAGAAACTTTTTAGATCTTCACCCGTCAAACGCAAGCAATGGTGGTAATCAGTTTAAAGTTATAGACACTAAGGGTGATGCTGAAGCTGTTGTTAAAAAAGAGTTTGAGGTTTTTGATGCTATATCTATGATTAAGAACTCAGATACTAACGATCTTCTTTCTGTAGCCCTTTACTTTAAAGTTAATATCGACAGGCAAATGAGCGAGATAAAGCATGATTTGTTAATGATTGCTAAGAAAAAACCAGCTGCCTTTGTGCAGGCTTTTGATGATCCTATTGTAAAGTGTAAGGCTACTATTAAACAAGCTTTAGATTATCAAGTTATTAAAAACAGCAGAGACAGTGTAAGGTGGTACGATTCAAACGGTATTATTGTTTCGGTTCCTCACGGTCAAGACTCTATTGACATTATGTCTAGATTTTGTTTAACCGAAAAGGGCGCTTCTGTTCTTGCTTCAATTCAAGATGAGTTAGATAAGCTAGCGTAAAGCAATATAAAGTACTGCAAAATAGGAGGCCAGCCTAGTGCTGGCCTTTTTCGTATATTTGTTTTTAAATATTACGATATGATAAGTGTACAGTCAGTATATGATGCGGTAAAGAATCTAGCCAACAAAGACCAAAAGGGATTCGTTTCTCCTTTGGTGTTTAATGACTTTGCTAGAATCGCTCAGCTTAATATTTTTAACGAGATATTTGAAGATCTTTACAACGGTAAAAAACTTAGAAGAATGAACGCTGATGGTTCTGCCCATTTATCCATGGTTACCCGTTCTAAGTCTGATCTATCTGTATTAAGAAAAAAAGAAGACCTTGTTAAAAATAATGTTACTGGAGTTTTTGAAAAGCCCATAGATTTTTCTTTTGCTGTTTCTTGTAGTTTAACAGGGGTTAGAGGTAGAGCAAAAACAAACATACACTTATTGTACGACGAACATAAAGTAAACCAACTTTTATCTAGTAATCTGTCGGCTCCAACTAGGGAGTATCCAGTGGCTTTAATATCAGAAGATATAGAGGTTTTTCCTACAGCTATAAGTAGAATAGTATTAACATATTTAAGAACTCCTTTGGTACCTAGCTACCAAGTAAACGCCCTTAGTGTTAACAATAGCACAGTTGAGGTATTTAACGAAACAGCAAGCCAAGATTTTGAACTTCCAAAGCATTATGAGCAGGAGCTTATTGCAGAAATAGCAAAAATGATAGGAGTTAATCTTAGAGATCAACAAGTACAGGTTTACGGCACAACTGAAGAAACTCAAGCATAATGGCAAGGAATACAGTATTATTAAGTCAGATAGTAGGAGACTTTATCCTAACTCAAGAAGAGGGTGATTACTCATCTAACTCTTCTCAAATTGCTATACATAACTTTGCGTTAAGAGGATTAAGAGAAATAGGATTTGATTTAGGCAAAAGAATTAAATCATTAAAGTTAAATGTTACGTCATCTAACAATACTGTTGATTTGCCAGACGACTTTGTTGATATTGTAAAGTTGGGTGTTGTAGGAAGTAATAACATGGTTTATGTTTTCCCACAGAATAAAAACATTAACTACTCTCAGTCCTATGCTAATAGCTCTGGTACAGCTGTTGGAACATCTGCATCTGCAGTTGACTCTGACAGTGACGGTGTGTTTGATCGAGTTGATTCTAAATCTGCTACTACTGGATTAGCAGGAAGCGATGATTTAGATACTCTTTTTGATTCGTTTGTATTTAGAAACTTTGTGCACGGAACTACGTCGGGTAGGCTTTACGGTGTTGGAGGTGGACATACAGGTGGAGCATACAGACTCAACTTAGAACAAAATAGAATAGAGTTAGAAACTTCTGGAAACTACGACGAGGTTGTTATAGAATATATTGCTGATGAAGCTAGATCTTCAAATCCCGAAGTGCACGTGTATGCAGAAGAAGCTTTAAGAGCTTACATATACTATAAGCTTATTGAAAGAAAGTCTCAAGTCCCTATGGGTGAAAAAGCAAGAGCTAGGTCAGAGTACTACAATGAGCGCCGTAAAGCAAATGCAAGACTAAGCAACTTCACTAAAGAAGAAGCTATGCAGGTTATACAAAAGAACTTTAGACAGTCTCCTAAGGTATGATAGATAAGTTAACACCACGCATACTCCAAACCTCTAAGGATTTTAGAGCTATGGAGCAAACAGAAATGCTTGACGCTCTTAATATTACTGTTACAGGTGATGAAGACGGCGGCGCTGGAGTTCTTAAAAATATAAAAGGAACTAAAATTGTGCCAGGCGTTCAAATGCCAGGCGGAGAAAATATAGTTATAGGCAGCACAAAAGACGAAACTTTAGGGGTTACGTATTTTTTTGTTTGGAACGAAAATAATAATCATGGTGTTTATGCTTATAGCGCAAAAACAAATTCGTATAGATTAATTTTACAAACACCTGAATTAAATTTTGATAGAAATGGGTTTGTAAAAGGAGATATCATAAGAATTAAAAGACTTCCCGAAGATAGAGAAACTTTAATATTTGGGTGTACTGACCCGACTGCACTAAATTATAATTCAGAAGCTGATTACGATGATGGGTCATGTATCTACACTCCAGATGAACCTTTGGAAGATATTATGATTCCACCTCATCCTAACTTAAGTTTTGCTGTTGAAGATGTTGCTACATTTGATACTGTAGAAAGTTATAATATTTCCTTAACGCCATACACTTTCACACAAGGAGTGTTTACAAACCATTTTAACACCACAGCAAATGGATATGCATTTGATGCTAATACAAGCTGGCTTCAAGAGGCTCAAGGCTCAATTAGTTTTTTTGCACCTAATGTTACTCAAGCTAGAGTTTTTGTAAGTAGTATTACATTTGATGATGCACAGGGCACATCTTCACCTGGCTTAGCTCAGTACATAAGTTATAGCTTTCCTAACGCTGCGTCGGGCCAAATTGCTGCTCCAACTACTCCAACTTTTATTTATAATTGGGAGAATATTATAAACAATTCTTCTACTCCTTCAACCGTAATACTTGATCCAGCTCCTACAGCAAACGCCAGTTTACAGGACGTAGAGTTTAGTCTTCAAATTCCTGCTAGTGAGTACAGTAATTTTGAACCGATTGGAACTCTTAATATATTGTCTAGTATTATCACCGCAACAGTAACTTACTCTTCGCCAGACGACCCTGCATTTAATAGGATTGAAACATTTGATATTAACATTTCTCTTTCTTTAGATCCTGAAGGATTTAATCCTCCGCCTCCTCCACCGCCACCGCCAATAGACGGAGAACTATTTAACCCTTGCGATTGGCTAGAATCAACATTAGGGATAAGTTCAAACGCAATAATTACTGTTAATTCATATACAGCCTTCTTAACAGCGATTGATCTCGGTGCTGAATATTACAACGCAGACGGAACTTTGTTTACTCCTGTTGACTTTTTATTAATCTTAGGTGCGACTGGAGAGGATTTAAACTGCCCTATTCAACCTGATGACGATATTGACTACGAAGACGTATAAGACTTAAAAATAACAATGCCATTTAACGCACAACAACTACAAGAACATGTGTTCCCTTACGCAGGGGATGATCCAGAAACGGACATTATGTTGTTTTTTACAGATAACAAAAATGAACCGAGATCTATTAATGTACGCAGATGTATAGAAACTGACGAAGAATTTACGGGTAATGCTTTTGGGTATGAAGGTCAAGACTTAGAAGATTTTATTACTGCTTGTCCCAGAGTACCGAACCTTCCAATAACTTTTAGCTATGATACTGTTGCTGACAACAATAATGTGATTGAAAAAAGTCATTTTAAAGATACCGATGGTTTAATATTTGCTTATCAGAATGTTTATAAAAATAGATACATAAGTTCTTTATCAACTTATTCTCACGTAGCATACCCCTCAGCTCTTCAGTATTTGGGATCTAGAGGTAAGCAAGAAGTTGTTTTTGAAAATGTATTAAACTTAAATATTCCTAGACAAGGTAGTGAAGTTTTCGCTATTAGAATTTTATTTAAAGAAGGTGATGGAGGTGTGTGGAAGCTTATAGATGAGGTTCCAGCAGAAATAGGACAGCTTGAAAATTTTTCATACACTCCTGAGAATGAAGATTTTTTAGGTACGTATTCATTTAAAAACAATCAGGTCTACCCAGTTATACCTTTAGAACAGGGCTCTAAAACATTTGACAAACTTCCTGCAAAAGCTCAGACTCAATGTTTTTCTGGGGGTAGGTTAATGTATGGTAACTATGAAGAAGGTTTTGACGGCGTAAATGCGTTTGCTGTATCTCAAGTGGTATACAAAGACAGACTCCAAGATTTTGTTTCTTTTGATTTAGATGTTGAACCTTGCTTTATTGAAGGCGGTCACTCTTTTACTGATTCTACTTTTAATCCTTTATCATCTGGATTTACAATAAACACAGCTGGTCTTCCAGATGTTATACCTCCTTCGATATATGAAGTTAATATTAAAGTTCGTCCTAATAGAAATGTTCACGTTTATGCAAAATCGTATAATGAGTCTAAACTAGAAAGCTCTTCAAAAGGACTGGACGGTTTAGGTTTTACCAATAGTATACCCACCCCAAATAGCCTTTATCCAAATAGCGGTTTAGGACTGCAAACAGTTTTTGGTGAAAGCACTCAATCATTAAAGCAACAAGGTCAGGCTCCTGGAGGTGTTGCAACATTTAGGTGGAAGAACAGTGATGTAGGGGATATATGGGGTAGTGTAGGTACATCTCCAGCAAACCCATTAATACTTGATGTAAATTTAATTGAAGTAAAACTTATATTTCAAACTTTACAAGAATTAACCAATCAAGATCTAGCTTCAGCTTTAAAAATTATGCTTAGTGGTGAAGGATCGTCTAATATTGAAACTGTTCTTTTTAATGGTTATAACATAGAAAAAATATTTATTCAAGGTGATGACGTTAATAATACTCTTTCTAGAAATGGCGCAATATATCAAGCCAATAGAAATTTAGGGTTAAAAAATCAAGACACATTTAAACAGAATAGTAGGCTTGCAGAGCTTGTAAGTTTTGTACATGGAGATTTTTTTGGTCAACAATATGGTGAGGGTAATCAACAGTTTAATACCGACACTCTCCAAAGACCTGAAGGATTTTTTATTTTAAATAAATTTAATGCTCTTTTTGGATTTGAAAGTTTTAACACTTTTGATACGGAAACCATAAAGGGTTTTAGACTTAAAGTTTGTGATGTAATTCCTGACGACTCTGAAGGCGATGGTATTTTAACTTGCTTCCCATTTCCTGCCCTTGGTCAAGGAACACCTGGCTATTATGCACCAAATTATATACAATCCCAGCTTGGTGAAACCTTTGGGGAAGCATATACTATTGCAAATCACAGTCCAAATCCTTGGAAAATAGAGGGGCCTCAAGGTTCTGAGCAATTTGATTTAGGAACTACTCAGCATATAAGGTGGCCAAGGGTAACGTATCAATTTGAAGAGTCTCTTAGTTTAGAAGATAGAGAAATATTTTATAGAATAGGTAGTTGGGCAGTCTTAGATAGAGAGGGAGTTATTAACGAGGAGTGGCAGGATTTATATAAAATTACTATAACTGGGTGTGAGGGAACGCATTTAGCAGTTAAGGGTAACGAAGGATCGAGTTCTATCGTAAACGATTGGTTAGGTGATGAGTTTACGTTTGGATTAAGCGGCGGTTTTATAAATATTCCTGGAGATCCTAGTTTTGGGATGATGGAATCTTTAGGTGCAAATTCTAAATACTGGGCTTCATATATAGAAAAATTAAATTTTGGAAGTATTGAAGGTTGGGCAGACGCTCAAATAAATCAAACTGATCAATATGGAAATATTATTAGTGAAGATTTACTTGACCTTAATCTTACACCTCCTCCGAACACGCTTAATCCAAATCTACCTACATATGACGCTACTTCTTTTAGTCGCTTTTCTGTTATAGATGGTGACGGAGGTCCAGGAGGTAAAATGACTATAGAAAGACCTTTTTCTGACTCGTCTATTAGCCCTGATGGAGAAACAGAAAACGTAACGATACCATCATACTCTCCTGGAGATTATGCTGATACCTATATTATTAATGAATACGTTCAAGATCAGATTGATGAAGGTAATTTACCTGAAGGAACTATAGTGGGCCCAACATCAACAGTGCCTACAGGTAATAGGTTTGGCTCAGTTTGGTCTACTACTTTTAGTGCTCTTTGTGAAAACTTACCTTATATAAACATAAAGGGTATTTACACAGATGTTACTAATCAAGAAAACATAATTTCTACAGATCCTAAAAAAAAGCTTGCGTTTAACTCTTCAGTAATGGAGTTAGTTTCTTCTCAAACAAACCTTGGAACATTAGGAGATACTACGCTTTCGTTTAAGACAAGGGCTACTCACGACTTTGGAATAGCTTATTATGACAAGAGAGGAAGAATAAGTAAGGTTAATAAATTAACTAGCGTTTACGTTCCTGGGTACTCTATAACAGAAAGATCTGGAAACCCTAAAGGACCCGTGTCTATAAATATAGACATTAAACACACTGCTCCTTCTTGGGCTGAAAGATATAAGATATATTATTCTAATCGTAACGAATCAAGCAAATTTATACAATATAGTTCTGGTGGAGCTTTTGTAGAAAAAGGAGGAAGCTTAATTAAAGATAAACTATACGTTTCTTTAAATTACTTACAAAGCAGTAAGATATCTTATGCTAAAGGATATGGGGCCAGAGATGCTGACACTGACGAGCCTACGTTGTATAGGTATTCTAAAGGAGATGTATTAAGAGTTTTAAGTTACTATAATGGGGACGGTGATAGAGTTTGGGCTGGAGAGGATGACTCTTTTGAAGTTCTTGGCGTAGAAACTCTTGTTTCTAATTTAGAGGATCACCCTCTTTATAGTGAAGGTGATTTTACAGAAGATGCAGACTTAAGAAAACTACAGCGAAACGGACAGTTTTTGGTTTTAAAAGACAACCCAAACTCTTTAGGTTTTTCTGCTGAAGATGTTTCGTCACTTAATGATTCGTGGAGCAAGAGGTGTGTATTTGAAATCGTCTCTCCTAGAAAAGAATCAGATGAAGAGCTACAACCTTATTTTGAAACCAACTATGGAGGTAGAATTTTAGAAGATCCTGATGGCAATTTAGACGATAATGGTAATATTATCCTTATACATGAGCAGCCTGAGGGAGGGCACATAATAGAAGAAGGTGATGTATTTTTTAGGCAGGTAGCTGTAAACTTTAGAGAATTTTCAACTACGTCAGGTACTACTGTTACCGCTTTTCCAGATCTTTTTATTGTAGATGAAGAAGGTAATGATGCTAGTCAGTCTAATTTTTTACCTTATTATTTAGAAAGTAATACTGCAACAGATCTTCACAGAAGTGTTGCAAAAGGATACGGTAAACCAAACTTTATTGACAGAGATGAATTTAGAAAAAAAATGCAGTCGTCAGTTATTTTTTCTGACAAGACCACTTCAGATCAATTTGTAGTAAAGCACACTTCTTTTCCTAATGATAAGCAGCAGTCATTTGACCTTCCAGAAAAACACGGTGATTTAAACTACCTAGCTGGAGAAGATGAATATATTACAACATTGCAAGAAAACAAATCTGCTGTTATTCCAGTCGATAGGTCTATTACTTCTACGGCTGCTGGAACAGAGTCTTTAAATATTTCGGACAAGGTTCTTAATTCTGCTAAATTTTATTTTGGTGAAGGTGGTCCAGCTGGTAATCCAGAATCTGTCGTGGAGATTGATGGGTATATTTATTATGCAGACAAACACAATAAGAGAATATCTAGATTATCTCCAGGAGGACAGACTGTAGAAAACATTTCTGACTTTGGTATGGAAGAGTATTTTAGAAGGCAGTTTGACAGACTTCTTAATTCTTCAACACATCTTAATGCTTCTGACATAAGAATACCTTCTGGTTTTGATCCTATGGAAAATGAGTTTATAGTTTCTTTTTTAAGGCCTAGCGATATTAATTCTACCGTTCAAGAAGGACAATTTACAACAACACCTTTATCTAGCAGCCTTGCTGAACTAGAGCTTAATGGAGATGAGCCGTTTGTTAATACTATTTCTTTTGACCATAGCGGCGGTAAGGCATGGAAGACTAGATATAGTTTTAACTCTACTAACTATTCCGATGTAAATAATAACTTTATTTCTTTTAAAAAATCTGGGACGCACTTTGTGTGGGATCACGGTAAGAATGAATCAAGGAATAAATTTCATGGTGCAAAGTATATGTCTATGATTAAGCCAGTGTCAGTTGCTCAAAGGAGTATGGGGGCTTCAGCTACAAAACTATACAATGCTTTATCTTTAGAAGGGCGTTACGACTGGCCTGCTGTTATTAAGACCCATACAGAGACAGCAACTATACCTACATTTACTAACTATGAAGGCACTAAATACTCGGCTATACCTAAATCAAAAAATTCTTCTTCTACTTCTAATGTTAAATCAATAGGCATTATTGAAAGCGCTGCTATAGTTGGATATGTTGAGGGCGGAGATGCCACAGAGCTTTTTGACGAACTTGACATTACATTTACTTCTCCCGTTTCTACATCTTTGCTTTTAGGGGAGGGAGTATCTGTTACAAGAATTTTTGGATCTGGTATGCTTGAGGGTCAAATTAATTCAGACATCCCATTAACTCCTGCTGAAAAAATTAATGACTATACTATAAGGTATTCAACAGGTGGTATACCTGGTGTTGCAACTGTATTTCAACCAGGAGATACAATACTTCACGTAGGTAACTCATCGGTACACGGGGATAACCTAAGAGATAAGTACGCAACGGTAATGTTATTAAACAATTCAGAAGAAGAAGCTGAGTTATATTCAGTAAACTTAGAAGTTTCAGGCTCTAAGCTAGATCCTAGCTAATAATTTTGTAACTTTGTAAAAATATAATCATGTTAGATTACATCTTATTAAACATAGCAGGAACAGGAGACGTAAATTATGCGTTCATACCCTTGCTTTTGACGGCTGGTCAAGCCGCACTTTCTATAGGTAAAGGAGTCAGCGCCGCAAAAGCTGCAAAAGAAGCAGCAGAAAGAGCTGGAGAAAGAGCTAGCGAAGATGCAGCAGAAGCTGCGAAAAGAATGAAAGAAATTGAAGCGGGTAATCTTAGGTTCGATCCAGAAAAACTTACTATGTCTAACAAAATGACAGAAGCTTTTGATACTAAAATGTCTAGGGCTGCTGAAGATGTAGCTGCAGAATCTAGAGAGCAGGCTTTGGCAAGTGCAAATCTGCAAGGAGGTAACATCGCGGGAGCTGTTGATTTATTTGGAGATCAAGCTAGAAAAGATGCTATTGCTGGGTTAACAGGCAGGGCTGACGCTATGACTACTCTTGGTAGAGAAGAAAGTAGGATTGATGACGCTAACATCAGAGCTTTTAATGTACAGGCTGCTAAAGAGTTTAGTCAAGCAGATCAAATGGCTAGAGCTGCAGAGCTAGGTGTTAGAGCTGCTGAAGACGCTGAGCTTGAGGCAGATAGGCAAAAGAGACAAGCTATTGTTCAGGGAATTGGTAGCGGTATTATGGGTGTCCTTGGGACGGGTGCTGCTACTGGATTGTTTGGAGACACTCAACAAGAGCTAATGCAGGACTATCAAGACTATCAAGAAGGAGATATTTTAGGGGGAGACAGTGGAACTGAAAATGAAATTGTCGTTCCTCCACTAGACGGTGAAGCAGAACACGGTAGAAAGTATAAGTTCCGCGATGGAGGAGATGTGATGGTTACTGATGGAGAGTTTAGCCACAAGACAAATAAGAAAGCAATTATCGATGAAGAGACTGGAATTAAAGAGGGTGAGATGACAGGGCAAGAGGCTCTTGTATTTAACGATGAGCACGTAGCAATTATAGAAGAATTAACTAACAGAGGTGATGAGGAAATGCTCATGATGTTTATGAGAGAGCTTCTTAGTCAACCTCAATTTCAAGACGAAGCATAATGTCTAACGGACCAACTTATAGTGTAGACGATTACAACGTACCAGGAGCAACAGGAACGGGTGGTATATTAAGTAATTACCAGCAAGAAATAGCAGACTCTCAAAAAGATTTAGAGAGCATGGTGGTTGCTGCTAAGCAGCAGGTTTTAGCTAAACAGCAAAGAGATAATGATGCCGCCAAAGCAGTTTATGGAACTACATTGGGTGAGATGTACAACGGAGACAGGGAGGCTGTCCAGGTATATCGTGATTACATATACAACAACTACCAAAGCGGAGCATACACTAATAATCCTGTGCAGTATCAAAAAGACGTAGCACAGCTTAACAACCTTATCACCAGTTTTACAAATTTTTACACAGAGACTTACGGTACAAACGCAGCTGACGGAACAGGGACTACGTACAGAGACATGGTATACAACCAGACCCAAGGCATAGAAAACCCATTTGAAGCTCAAGGAATGAAGTACGATCCTAATATTGATCCATTTGATCAGGCTCAAAAAACATTAGCGTTTAGACAGATGGGTGGGTACGCACCTAATAGTGTGCGTGTAAATGAAGACGGTGTGCTTGTAGCTAGATCGCTTACGTATAAGGATAACGGGAGGCATGTTGTAGGTCCAGAAGTTCCTATAACAGAAATGCAAGATAGACAGGCTGGCAATCAAACATTTATGCCAGCTCTTGTAGAAGACACTACAACAATATTTGATTATATCAAAAATAATAAGCAAGACATACAGATTATGCAGAGTAGGACAAACTTTACTGTTGAGGAGTCTAGCGCTGAGTATTTTGATAATGAAATATTAAATAATACCAAGTTCCAAAGGGACATGATTAAAGCTAATGCTAGTGCTAATATTACAAACGAAGATATTAAAGCTTATCAGGAGGGTACTTTAGAAGGTAATAAAAAGATTTTAATTGAAGATGCTATAAATAAATCTAAACAACAGTTTATTAAGTCTGCTACATTTGGAACACAAGAAATTATAAATGGTGGCAGCGGCCTTGGTGGCGGCACCAGATCAGATGGAGAGGCTATGTTTACTGGTCAAGCTCAAGACTTTTCTCTTACTGGACCTGGTATTAATATTGATCTTGATGTAGAGGGTAGGAATGTAGATCCTGACGCTGTTACTTATGGGGGTGAAGATCCAATAGGAACTGGAGAAGGAGAACTTGTAGATTATATGGGGCTGTCTAGAAATATAACACCAATAGAAATGACTGGTGGGCAATATGGTGATTATGAAATTATAGCTATTGCTGCTGGAGATAATGGAGATAGGTATGCTATCATAGAGGAGGTTGAGTTTGTACTGAAGGATGCAGCTGGTGAATATAAAGTAGTTCCTCCAGGAACACCTGGCGCTCAGAAAGGCGGAACCATACGCAAAAGAATTAACCTAACAACCCCTGATGCTATTAACGATGCTGGAGATGTAGATCCACGTATCGATGATATTAACAGGGCTTTATTAGAGTACAACGGCGCTTACGATCAGCTTGTTGTAGAATCTCAAAACAGACTACAGCAAAGAAATCAAATATTAGCACAGGAAAGAGCTGAAGCTGAAAGACTTAGAATAGAACAGGAAAGAGCAGATGCAGAGTTTGAAGCTGCTGACGATCCAGAAATCGAGGCTGGTGAAGTTGATGAAGATGCTATAAGAAATGTAGAAGCTTTACAAGATGCACTTAATCAGCCGCCTGATGATGCACCTTTAGAGGCTGCAACAAATCAATTTGAAGACATAGAATACCAAGACGTAGGTATATTCTACCCTATTGTAGGTGCAGCTAGCGCTTACAAAACCGCAACAAATAAAGCTCATGCTGAAAATTACAGGAAGTTCTCAACAGAAATCTTAAAAGAACTGCATCCTGATATGACTCAAGAAGATATAGATAAGGTGTTAAATTCTCAAGCGTTTAGAGACGCATTAGATGAAGTAAACTTTAGTCCTAATGTTGTTGGTGGAGCAGGACTACAAAGTGCTGCTGACTTTATAGGTGCGGGAGCGTATGGAGCAAAAAGAGAAAGGCTAAGAGAGGCTATTGAATTACTGCCAGATAAGCTTGGTGAAACAGCTCAGTTTTTAAACATGGGGCAACCAGGAGTTGACCCTCTTACTGGATCTTACACAACGATGGAGGAAATTTTAGACGACCCCACAAAAGTAAATCAACCCAACCCAGAACTAGAACAGCTTCAAGAAGAAGAGGATGTAGCTTATTGGAGTGATGTAAGAGAAAAAGCAGGAGATTCTTTCTGGGGTAGTCAATACGCTGATGACACAAACCTATTTGTTAATAATGGAATTAATACAATTACCACTAATGAAGAGTTAGCAAAAGCTATTGAAGAGTTTGGTAATCCACCCTCAGGTAGTCCTTATAGAACTATAGCAGAATCCGCAGGACTTTTAAAGAACTCATTTAAAGCACCTACATCAGATGAAAATGTAGATGTGAACGACAGTCAAGCGTCATTAATTAGCTATCTTATAGAGAAGGGTAATATGAGTGAGTCAGCTGCTCTAGCGCTTGCTTCTGTTACAGCAAAAGAGTCTGGAGGAGATTTTGCTATAACTGAAAAAAGCTACGTAAATACTAGCAACATTCCAAAGAGAGATAAAGAAGTTGTAGACGAGAAAACAGGAAAGAAAAAGATAATTAAGGTTAATGTATTTAGTAGCCTTAAAGGAATTACAGAAGCTGAGTGGGACAGACAACGAGCGAAAGGGAATCCATCATTTGATAATTGGTTCTGGGAAACGGTATATGGAAAAGACTCCACGAAAGGTAAGGTCCTTGGTAATGATAAAGAAGGGGATGGACAAAAGTTTAGAGGTAGAGGCTTGATACAACTTACAGGAAAAGCAAACTATGCTGCAGCAAGTGAGGCTATATTTGGGGATGACAGACTTGTAAAGAACCCAGATCTTCTTTTAGAGGATGCGGATGTAGCTGGTCAAGTAGCAGGTTGGTTTATTTTAAAATCAAAAGCGTTTAAAACTCTTGCAAAAAGCGAAGACATAGACATACTTGAAACGTCTTTTAATAGTAATGACACTCAAGACATTTTAGACACAGCGTACGCTGCAGTTGCTGGTGTAGCAGATAGCACTACAGTAAACGAAAGAAATTTATATCCTGCAGCTATGTCTAAAATGCAAGACTTTGTTTTGCTTACGGAAGAAGAACCTGGTACAGAAGAATAATATAATATGCAAGACGATCTAAATCAACAAGACCCGCTAGTCAATAACGACCAGCAGTACAAGGAGGATGATTTAAACTTTCTTTTAGATTCATATCAAAGAAGAGGGTATAATGCCAATGAGATGGCAAGGCTTGCTAATGCTCAAGGGTATGACCCTAACATGGTGATGTTTAACTTAAATGACAGGATGGAGCAGGCTAGGAGTGATGCTGAAGAGGAGAGGAGAAAAGCTTTAGATGAATTAAGAGAATTCCGTATAGCAGAAAAAACAAGAGAGGCTAGGTTAAACATACAGGACGAATACAAAAACGAAGAGTTTATGTACGAGGCTGACAACCAGTTTAATCAAGCATACTCAAATAAACTTTTAACATCTCAGTATATTCAAGCTCTTCAAGAGGGTAATTTTTTGTCTGGTGATTTGTCGAGAATGAATTCTTATTTAGAAGAAAATGGCATCACAACTTCTTTACAAAAAAAAGATGTAGAAGAAACCGAAACTGTTGATAAAGTTTTGAAATTCATGCCTGGCATGTTTCTTACTCAACCTGTATTAAATTATTTTGGTATGGGTGCTCAAGGACAAATACAAGATTTTTATGGTAGCACTTCACAGCCTTCAGAAGAGGATGTACAAGAAACGCTACAGGGATTACAGTCTTTATCAGTACAAGATGACTTAAAGCTAAGAGGGGCTGTTGATATGCAAAACAGAATAAACTCAGCCTTAGGATTTGAAACTACATTTGAGGCTGACTCTCCATCTGATTTAGATTTTATTAACGCAGATGTAAATAGAAGAACAGGTTTTGCAGATGCTTATGAAAATGGAACGAATATAGGTGGGATTTCAGAAGGGTTATTTGATTATGTTGAAGATGTTACAGGTGATCCTGGATTTGTAAGAGGAACAGTAGGAGAAGTTTTTTCTTTAGCCGCTAATTTTCCTGCAGCAGTGTACGAAATATTTAACTCTGCAATGACACTAACAAACTTTCCTTTTGATAGTGTTGGTTATCAAAGGTTTATAGATAGAGAAAACGCAAGGCTTGCTGGATTTCGAAACGGAGTTTCTAACATATTAGATGTTAACGAAAATAATAAATCAAAAGACATGAGCTTGGTTGTAACCGAAGCCATGCAAAATCCAACAGCAGAAAATCTATATCAAGCCTACGCTAAATTTTTTGACTCTGTTAATAGGGTTGTCCCAGACGTAGCTGCTGCTATAGGGTCTGTAGGTGTAGCTACTGTTGGTAAAAAAGCAGCAACAGCTACAGCAAAGCAGCTAGCTAAAAGAGCTGGTAGAGCTCAAGCTGCGTACCTTACAGCTCTTGGAGCTAGAGGTACTGCAGGTATGTACAATAGTTTAAATGAAAACAGGTCTGATTTATCTTCTACAGAAAAGAAAACAATGTCTCTTTTGGTTGGGGTTAGTGAGGCTACATTAGCTAGAGTGTTTAGAGGTATGGAATCTAGCGTTGCTAAGAGCTTTATAAAAGCTCCTAAAAGCGTTCATTTAGTAGCAGAGAATAGATTAAAGCAAGCTATTGCTGGAATTACAGCTAAGGGAGCGCCTGCATCTATATTTAGGGGGATGGTTGGTGAGTCTTTAGAAGAGGGTCTTCAAGCTGTGTTTTCTGAAAGCATAGAAAACCTTTACTCATTATCACAAAATGAAACATTGAAGCATGACTTTAATCCATATGTAGTAGCCGATGGGTTTGTTTTAGGTGGAGCTATGGGTGCAGGCGGTGTGGGTATAGGAAGGCTTGCTAGTAATGTAGGTCACTCTCAATATATCAAAAGTATTGAGAGGCAAGAGGCTGTCGTTACTGCTTTGCAGGATAGGATTGAACAGCTGCCTGATGGATCAAAAAGAAAAGAGCTAAGAACTCAGCTACTGCAAGAGCAAGACAGACTACGAAAGCTACACTCAATCGGGTACGCTTCTTATGATAGGTTAACGGAAGATCAACAAAGAGAAGTTTTAAAATATAATCAAGAACTATCTCACCTTAGGGATAAAATAAAGAACGCAAAAGGCAAAACAAAAGAAGATCTTAAAGCGGAGTTTAAAAGAATATATAAGCTTAAGTCAGATATAGAAACTTCAGTTATGACTGAAGAAGAAATACTGGAGGCTGGTAAAACAAACCCTAACGTAGACAGACTATATGGGTTGAGAACTGGAGTTACTGTTGAAGAATTAGTCAACGAGAATCCTGACATAACAGGGCACGCAGAAACCTCAGCAGAAACTTTACCAGACTTTCAAGATGGAGAGGCTTTGCAAGAGGTTTATAGACTACTAGACTTAGCGCAAGAGCAAAGAAAGAAAGCGCAGTCTGATCCAGCAAACGCAGCTAAACACATTGCTATGCACGGTAAGCTTCAGGCTCAAGCTAGAAACATTGCATACGAAGCTGGCATAGAAAAAGCAACATGGGTTGATATTCTTGACAACTTAGAGCAAGGTAAAAAAATATCTGTTGAGGGTATTCAAGATATGCAAGGCCAGCAGACTCAAGAGGAAGCAGCTCAAGAACAAGCGCCTCAACCAGAGCAACCAGCAGCACAGCCTTCAGCTGAGTACACATTAGGTCAAGAGGGTGATATAATCTCGATTACTCCTGATATGACAAGAAGGCAGGTTGAAGTTGCAAGAACTGTCAACAACCTAAACAAAGCATTTAGAGGCTCTCTTGCTGGAACAAACACCACTATAAAAACATTCAATAGCGAAGAGGACTTTTACAATAGCTCTGCAAGAATGAGGGCTACGCTAGAGCTCGACCTAAAGGATGGGGCTGTTACTTACGGTAAGGTGTTTAAAAAAGCCGACGGTAGTTACGAAATACTACTGAACCCTAACGCTGAAGGTAGAGATGCTATGGAGGAAATAGCTCACGTTCTTCTTATACCTCTGCTAGCTCAAGACGCAAACACAAGAGGTAGAATATACAACGAGCTTCTAGCTTTAGGTGGGTATAAAGTTGGTGAGGATGGAAAACCTGTAAAGGACTCGTCTATAAGCAACCCTAATAGAGTTATTGCAAACTTAATTGCACAAAGAGCTGACGACTATCAGTCTCAAAACCAAGCTGTGTTCGAAGAAGAAGTTATTATAGGGTTCTTAGTAAACTATGCTGAGGCTCCAAACAATTTTGGTAAACCTAGAGACAAAGGATTTATAGCTAGAATATTTGAAACAATTAAAAATTTATTTAGAGGTAAGATCCGAGCAGGACAGCTTCCGTCTAATGTAATAAACTTTAATGATTCTTTATTAGACATGGCTGAAAAGTTTAGACAAGCTTCTAAGTTTGGTCAAGAGATGGAGATAGAGGCAGACCCTTCTGTTGATCAAGAAGCTGTCGCTCCGACGGTTGATGTGGCATCAAGAAGAGCTAAGCCTAAAAATACCTGGGAGCTTTTGTCTGATGGAGGTGGAGAAATATTTTTTAAAAGAGTTTTGTCGCGCACAAGAGCTGATGGTATTGACGTTATCTCTAGTGTGTTTCAAAACTCTATTAAGGTAAACGACTACTGGCACTTTAAAAACTTATATGCTAAGCTAACGGGTAATGGAGCAGCTCCAAATCTTATGCAAGATATGTATGTCATTAGAGATGGCGTTAAGTATAACATTAGAGCGCCTAAACCTAAGGTAGATAGCCAAGGTAATATTATGGAAATGAAGGTCCCTGAGTTTGAGACGTTTAATCAAAGAAGAATGAGAATAAACCTTGAGGAGCAGGATCTTACCGATGAGCTTGCTAAGCAAAGGTCTGTTCTTATGGGAGAGGCGGGTGATTTATGGAGAAACAATGAAAAAAATATTAGTCTTTACACTAACTTCTTAGACTTTCAACCAGGTGAGGACAAGCAATACTTTACAATAAGAGACAGGAATGTTGAAACTGTATCAACTGACATAGAAAAATTTGTTATTGCTAAAAAGAATATACAGGCTTTAATTGATTCTGATATTACAGAGGACGATCTCAAAGCTTTAAGAGGTAGGAAAAGTATTATATTTAAAAGCGACCACCCTGGTTTATACAATATGAGCGGGTTAGAGCAGCAGTCTAAGCTAGAAGAGTTAGAGACTCAAGAGCCTGGTGACGAAATGTCAAGCTTAGATGCTACAAGTATACAACCTCAAGAGGATCAAGATACTGGCGAAAGATCTGGTAGAAGAAGTAAACGTATAAGTATTGAAGATCTTCTGGCTGAAGGTGATGATGTATCTATTAAGGTAATTAACAAAGGTGATAGTGACTTAGAAGATGAAGTTAGTTTTGAAGAACTTCTTGCAAACCCTGACACTGTAGGTGTGGGTGTTGTTGCATACGACCAGACAGGGGAGACTGAGTTTAAGTTATTTCACCTAGGCGATGAGACATTTAAAGTTAGCGCTGGAATGAGTGTTGTTAGAAATAAATTCAAGAAAGGCAACCCATCAGAAAGTTTATCTGTGTCTCACAGCAGTAGGTCTAAAAGATCTGAAACTCTTAAGAAGATGAAAAAAGAGTGGCAAAGACTTGAGGATAATGGCGTAAAGGATAAGAAGATGCACATCTTTGTTCAGACGCAAGGCAATAACCTTATGTTTAAAAATCCACAGCTTTTTAAACCTCTTTTAATGAACTGGTTTACAGCGCATAAGAATGGTTTTAATGGACTAAAGGTTGAAGACGCTGTTAGAGAAATTAATAAAGTTATGAACATAGCTCCTCGTCAGCAAGCAGGCGGAGAAGGAAGATCTGGATTTGAAATTATTGAAAGCTTAGACGTTTTCCAAGAATTATCAGTTGATGAAAAAGCTGAAATGGGTTATGGCAATAAATTTGATTTACAAACAACAGAACAAACTGAAAACTTTTTAAACTTCTATCTTGACAACAGTACAAACTTTGCTGTTGCAGCACTAATGAATGCCCCTTCTTCTGAGGGTGGATTTAAAATGGGATTTGTAAAAGAAGGGTTAGAAAAGTACAACCTTCCTACCTCAGGAGATATTGCAGCTAAGGTAACAGACTCACTGTACACGGATAATATGAACATTAACCAAAGGTCAGGCATTATATCTTCGGTTATAACTGTAGATCTTAATCAGGTGTTTGACTCTAATGGTGATGCTATTCAAAGCAGGTTGAGCACTGATGATGATTCGGCATTTCCTCATGAAATAAATGGCACTATCTCAATAAAAAAGTTAACAAAGCCAATGAAGGTTCAAACTTTATTTGGCATTAGCCCAGAAAAAACAAAGGCTGGTATTGTTGTAGGTGGTGAACTTGCAAGTTTAGAAAATCTTCCACAAAGGTTAGAAGCTGAGGAAGCAGATAATGTTTTAAAAACAATAGATACCTTTGTAAACAACAAGATCAAACAGCTTGATGATGGTGTTATAAAGCTCGAAGCTAAAGTAAATCAAACAAAAACCCTTGGTAAAACAGTTATAAAACAGGCCGAAGCAAATCAAAATGATGCGTTCCTTAAAAGATTTAAAGACAAGTACGAAAAAAAACTAGCCAACCTTGAGAACAAACTAAACAACAAGAAAGAAGAATTAAAAGGTAAGGAAGAGTATGAGACATTTGATAGAGCTTCAAGACGTAAAAGAGATAACACGCCTGGCGGTCCGCAAAGCTGGACGCTAGCTGAAACATCTTCTACGGACAGACTTATTGAAAACTTTCAGAAAAAAATAGTAGATAAGTATAAAGGTATTCTCAATCTGCAGCAGCAGGTAGAAGATCAAAGAGGTGAAAGACTAAGACAGAGTGAAGACTTTAGACTTCATGAGGAGCTTATGTATGGTAAAGCTGCTACTGATCTAGAAAGACTAGACGCAAAGGTCGATGAGATAACAAAACTTATGAAGGATCTTGGCGTTACAGAAAAGGAAGTCTCTACATATATGTATGCACTCCATGCTAAAGAGCGTAACGATGTTATAGAAGAAAGAAATGGAAAAAAGGATGGTAGTGGTATGTCTACTGAAGAGGCAGGTAGAAGGCTGCAAGAACTAAACCCTAAAAAGAGAGAGCTTGATCAAGTAGCTAAGCTTGCGTACGATATAATACAGAATACAAGAGATACATACAAAAAGCTTGGGTTGCACACAGAAGAAGACATCCAAACATGGGAGGATACATTTGAAAACTATGTACCTCTACAAGGATTGGCTATTGATGAAGAGAATGATGTTAGCTCTGAGTACCCAACTGGAGGCAAAGGGCTACACGTAGCTAAGGGTGCAGTTAAAAGAGCTCAAGGTAGAGGATCTGAGGCTGAGAATATACTTGCTCAGATCATAGCTCAGAATGGGCAGGCTCACATTAAAGGTAGAACAAACGAAGCTGTCAATGCTTTGTACAACTTAATTGAAGAGAACCCTAACGACAATGTGTGGAAGGTTTTAAACTATGCTGATCCCCAGAACCCTAACGTAGTTGGTGTAAGAGTAGATGGTAAGCAGAAGTACATATACTTCGTAGACGCTAGCCATGCCGAGACGTTAAGAAACATGAATATGCCGACAGCTAACCTTTTGGTTAGGGCTTTAAGATCGCCAGCTAACTGGTTGAGAATGTCGTTTACTACACTGAACCCTGAGTTTATGATTTCAAACTTCTCTCGTGATATTCAATCTGCTATATTTAATGCAGCTGCTGAATCAGAGATAGAAGGTGGTATGCTTAATGGTGAAGATGTTATTGGTGGGATCATGGCTAATGTAATGCCATCGTTAAGGTCGCTTCTTAAAGATGCCTCTGGAAAAGATATGGACCCTGAGTTCGCTCAGTACTTCGATGAGTTTAAAGAGGATGGAGGTAGAACTGGATGGGCGTATCAAAAAGAACTTGCTCAAATAGCTGAACAACTTGAGGGAGAGACTGGAGATAAAACAACATCTCAAAATATTCTAGGTAATATTAAGAGGTTTGGTGAACTTATTGAAGGATATAACAATGCTTTTGAAAACAGTATACGTTTATCTTCATACATAGCTGCTAGACAAAAAGGAATTAGCAGAGAAAAAGCAGCTCAGTTTGCAAAGAACATAACCGTAAACTTTAATAAGCACGGAGAGTACGGACAGATTCTAAACTCAGTGTATCTATTCTTTAACGCTGCTGTTCAAGGTTCAGCTAGAATTGCTAGATCTTTATGGCTGTCTAAGAAAGCAAGGAAGATGGCTGTTGGGCTTGGTTTATTTAACGCAATACTCACAGCGGTTAATGCTGCTTTATCTGACGACGATGAAGACGGTGTTTCTTTCTACGCAAAGATACCTGACTATGTGAAAGAGCGTAACATTATTATCATGTATGACGGTAAGAACTACTTCACTATACCTATGCCTTACGGATATAATGTATTTGCAAATGCAGGCACAGCAGCAACTGAAGTTTCTATGGGTATAAGAGAGATTGATGAGTCTGCTTTATTCTTATTTAACTCTTTCGTTAGTGCGTTCTCTCCAATATCATTTGGACAGTCGGAAAACTTATCTAAGTATGCAGTAAAGGCAATCTCTCCTACAGTAATTAAACCTTTGATTGAGGCAGCAGTAAATGAAACCTACTTCGGTGGTCCAGTTTATGCTGAACAGTCTCCTTTTGGAGCGCCTAAACCTAACTCAAGCATGGCGTTTAGATCACCTGACTCTGTTAAACAATTCTTCAAGTGGTTGAATGAAGCTACTGGAGGTACAGTACATAGAAAAGGGATCGTCGATATTAATCCCGACGTTCTATGGTATGTTATAGAAACATACTTAGGTGGAGCTGGTCAGTTTATTACACGAACTGGAGAGACTACCACTAAGATTGCTGCTAAGTTTATGGAGGGAGGAGAAGATATAAAGCTCACATACAATGACATACCTCTAATGAGGAAGCTATACGGGGAGCCGTCAAAGTACTACGATTTCCAAAAGTTTAAAGACAGAGAGGTAGAGCTCACTCAAATGATGAGGGAGTATAAAGATCCTGAAACTAGAAAGGGTATGTCTAACTACAAAGGGCTTATGCCTTTATACAACCTAATGAAGTCTACGAACAGGCAGTTAAAGAACTTAAGAAAACAAAGAAGAGAAGCTCTTAATATAGAAAACTATATCGAAAGAACTATCAGGACACAAGAACTAAAAGAGAAAGAAAGAATTATTGTGATGAAGTTCAATAGAGAATATGATAAATACAGAAAATAATGAGTAAGAAAAAAATTAAAGATACCAAGCTTGGATCTTGGTTAGCAGAAAAAGCACCACAAGTATTAGGTGTAGTTGGAGATTTACTTCCAGACAGCGGAGGTTTAGGTGTAGTAAAAAACCTTATAGACAAAGATGATAGCGTTGATTCAGCAGATGCTCAACAGCAGATTGATGCTGAGGTTAGATTCCAAGAGAATGTAACTGAGCGTTGGAAAGCTGACATGGGCAGCGATGTAAAGCTAGCTAAGCTTATACGTCCTGTAACTTTAATTTGCCTTATGGGTATGTTTATGGTTACGATGTTTATTGATAGCATGGATAATGTAGCATTCAATGTAAAGGACTCTTATGTATCTCTTCT
>CEOU01060353.1_pt1 | contig 22237 bp, 21 predicted proteins | sample 530731 | NCBI WGS metagenome assembly CEOU01 (sample SAMEA2620894, study PRJEB7988) | marine metagenome | isolation source: saline water (ENVO:00002010), including
ATCTACAGTAACTTCACCTTCGGCTCCAGTAAAGCTACTATGTTGCGCGGTTGTACCGCGTCTTAATTTTAATAATTTTGCCATTTATAGAGTTCCGAAGTCGAGTTGTAAATTATTTCCAGCTGAACCATCTAAAGTTGTTGCTGATATCAATCCTGTTACTGTTACACCTGTAGATGTAACTTCTAATTTTGTGTTGCCAGAATCTTGTAATTTTATATTTCCAACACCAGATGCATTTATAATTGAATCCGTTGTATTATGAAAAATTTGTAAATCTGAGTCTGTACCGAACTTAACTTTTATATTGTCGTTATATCTGTTATCTCCAGTAAAAACACTTCCAGATACCTGAGATAAGTTTCCTGTAGCTGTTACACCACCTTGCCATTGTGTACCGTTATATATTCTTAATTCATTAGCAGAAGTGTTAAAAAATAAATCTCCTACATCCAGGCTAGATGTTGGGTTTGTAGAACCTATACGATATCTAGTTGCAAAGTTATTTACGTCAGAAATATTGTTAGCAGTAATGTTTATGTTTGTTGCATTAGAAACTGCACTATTTATATTTGATGCGTTTGCAACCGCAGCATTGATATTAGATGCATTAGAAACTGCACTATTTATATTGCTTTGATTATTGGCTACAGCCGTTACGTTGGAGTTGTTTGCAGCTACAGCATCAATGTTTGTTTTATTAGCGTTTACTGCGTTTATGTTTGTAGCGTTAGCTTGAACTGCATTTATATTTGTTGCATTATTAGCTACAGCAGTAATGTTGCTTGCATTGTTCGCTACAGCAGTAATATTTGTATTGTTATCAGCAGCAGCAATAATTTTTACTACGTTATCTGATACTGTCTTTATTGGGTCATCCTTAACAGTAATGGTGTTACCCATTCCGCTATGATTTGTACAATAATATTGAAAATTAGTTAGCTGTGATTCTGGGACTACAAGTTGTACCTTTGCTCCAGAACTACCTTGTGTACCAGTTACAGTAACTCCAGTTGAATACTGAGAACTATTAGCATAAAAACGTAATGGATGGTTTGCATTAGATGCGTCACTTACATCGAATGTATATGTCCAGCCTTTATAAAGTGTTAAAGCAGGGGCTTGTACACCATCAATTAAAAATTTACCTCCAGATACAGTAACAGTAAATTGAACTTCATCTTCTAATGCATCAGCAACTATATCTAGTGAACCGTTAGAACTTCCTGTTGACGCAGGGTCAGTAATTAAACCTAAGTCTTCGCTGTATGTTATAGCTCCAGATACAATAGCTACATCATCAAGAACTGCTTGAGATGGCGTAATAATAGAAAACGCACTTCCTGTATAAACTTGTAAGTTATCGTTAGAACTATCAAACCATAAGTCACCTTCTTGCAAAGATGAACCATCATTCCTTTGTGTAGGTTCACTTGCAGATATGATGTATATATCAGCAAAGTTATTTATATCAGCTACGTTTACACCAGCTTGTACAATATTAGTTATGTTTTGTGCAACAGTATTAACCTGAGTTGCTATAGGAACTAATCTATGGAAACTATATGTATGTAATGTAGATGTTGACTCTACTAAGAAACCAAACCCACTAGGTATAGCTGTAGGTACACCTGTAATAGTTACAGTGTTTCCTGTCCCTGCACCATTTGGTATGGTAACTGTTGTACCACTAGGGGTAAGTGTAGCAGTTGTTGCTGCAATACTTAATATAGCCGCTTGTCCTGTAGCTCCTTGTGGGTTAGTTGTTGGAAAGCTAGTTTGGTTTGCAATAGCTGTAAAACCACCAACCTCATCTATAAGGTCAATAATCCTGGCGTTAATAGCAGCTGTAGTTGCTACCTTTGCATCTGAGTTAGACCATGCAACACCACTAGCAAGAGTTTCTGAAGAATCCTGTCTTAGGAATAAAGCTTCAGCTTCTGTTTCTGTGTAATATCTATTATCTAATTGACCAGCATCTAATTCTGTTTCTGTGTAATATCTATTATCTAAAGTGCCTGTTGCTATTTCAGAGTCAGTTATCTTATCTGAATTATTAGCTCTGAATAAACCTTTTATTTCTGCTGCTGTCTGATCTTGAGTAGCTGAGTCTTCAATAGCATTTAATTTTGAATGGTCTGCATCAGTAAAAGTATTACTATTACTAGCAGCTTCAACAGCATCTCTTATCTCTTCATTAGTCTGATCGGCAGTTGCTCCAGATTCGATAGTATCTAATTTACTACCATCTAAAGCTACATCTCTTCCATCAACACTCCCAGATACAGTAATATTACCGCCAACTGTGATGTTGCCAGTTGTTGAAGTTCCTGTTGTAACTATATTTTGCGATCCAAAATTAGGAGAAATCTTTGTACCAGCTATCGCTGCACTTGCGTTAACATCAGCATTTACAATAGTGTCGTTTTCTATGTTTGTTGACGTAACAATTACGTTAGAAGGTAATGTTCCAGAGGCAATCTTATTTGTAGGAAGACTTGCATCAGCTAACTTAGAACCATTTATATTTGCACTATTACTTACGTCAGCATCAACAATAGAACCATCGACAATGTTTGCTGAGTTTATTGTTATTCCAGACTTAAGTAAGCCATCAGCAATTTTGCTGTTATCTATAGCTGCACTTGCATTTATATCAGCATTGACAATAGTTCCATCTTCGATCTTTGCAGATGTAACTTGTCCATCTTTTATATCTGCTGTAATTATTTTATTTCTATGTTCAACAGCAGCAAATCTACCCATATCATGTATGGCATTAAGATCAACTGCTCTTATAGATGATCCAGGAGCAAACACTGCTGCTGCTGTATTAACATCTGTTTCTCTATAAATATGTACGTTACCTATCCCAGCTGGTACGCCAGGTCCAAGATTTACGGTTGTACCGCTAACGGTGTATTGACCAGTAGCTAAAGCTACGGCTCCTTGTATGTATTCTTGTAAAGCTCCATTTACTCTTACTTTAATGTCACTTTCCTTTAAATATTCAATTGTTGTGGAGTAGGTGGTAGATCCTCCATCTTTAAATTCTTCAGTTGTTTGTACCGCCATGTTTCCGACATGTTATTTGTATATATTTAGGAGTGGATTAATTGAATCTTGATATGTCTTAGTTTGTTCTAATTTTCTTCTTTGCCTTACTTTAAGCTTTCTTGCCTCTTCTATTAACGCGCGTACTTCTGGTTTCTGTGATACTTGTGCCCAGGCAACTCTTTCAGCTTCTCTAAATAGCTTATTAATAATTTTGAGATGATAATAAGATTTATTAGGATCTAAATCACGATTCATCGAATATGCATCTTTTTTCATTTGTTTTATAGATGCTAAAATTTTTGGATTTTTTGCTAATTTATTTAGTTTTGCTTCTAAGTTCTGTGTACCAATAGCACGTTGAAACTCTGATCTTATAGCTGGTTGTCTTCTTAGATTTGTACCATCAGGTGCTGTAAATGTAGATAGTCTTGTTGAATAACCACTCTCATATAACAGTTTTCTGCCAGGACTATAATCAAGATTAACCTGGACAGGACTAAACATGTTAAACATGCGAGTCATAAAGTCATAATTTTTTATTGGTTGGCCGTTAAGAATGTCATATTTAACTGGTAATTCTTTCACAGCAAGCGGTTCCATCAATAAGTTTCTATTTCTAAGAGAATCATTTATACCACTATTGAGTTCACGCATATATGGGTTCAGTAATTTACCCATTTCATTACGCATAGATGACAATGGTAATGCGTTATTAAGAATACTTGCAGCAGTACGAGGCACTGCACCAGGCTTAAATGTCATCATATCTACCATTTGTTGTAGACCAACAAGATATGACTTACTTGCCATAGTGTTACCAATCACAATCGCTAGTTTCTGTAAATGGTTCTCAGCCCACTCATCTCCCATCATTTCTGCGTAGTCACCAATATTAGCTACAGCTGCAAACAATTGGTTGAATGGTTCTATTGCGTCATAGTCAACAGTTACACCACCAACAGTAAGCCTTCTTCTTTTCCAACCGCCATCGATCCAGGTTCTAAGTTTTGACCTATCAGGTGGTCCATCACCAGATAAATCTCCTCTCATGTATGCCATGCCTGCCATAAATACTACGGAACTGCCAATAGCAATTCTTCCGTCCATAACAGCTTTAGCCTGGGCAAGTTGTTCTGGTGTTGTAATACCGTACTGTCTCACACTTTCTAAGTTATCTGCGGTTGCTCTTCTAATTAAATTATTCTCCTGGACTAATCTATTAAATATCGGTGTATGTTTTGCAGTAAGTTCTAATCCGTTTACACCAGTTCTTGCAAACAAAAAGAATGGTTTTGCCCAGGGTGTTTTCTCAAACAAGTCATTTAGACCTTTAGAAAAACCTTCTAAATCTTTTGTTAATGTTGCTTCTTTTTTCTGGTATTGTACGTCTAATGCTTCTGCTTTTATAGTTCCATCAGAGTTAAATATTTGACCATAAAAATTATCTTCATAACTCTTCATGAGTTCTGGAGTTATCTCTGTAAAGTCACCTACATCTAAATTATTTGTAGCCTGGACAAATGCTCTTTCTCTCATCTTTGCTCTACCAATGATGTAACCAAATGCGTCATCAGTAGCTGCCATAATTTTTGTAGAGTAATTTAGAAAATTATTGTTATTTAAATTACGAGCTACATTGGCAAGTCTATATGCAGCTTTATCTCCATCAGTACCGCGTGTTTCTGCCCATTGTCCTAATGCTTCCCAGTTAAGATCGCTTGCAGTTTTTTCCTGGTATCTAGAAGAATATGTTGCTATATCTCCAGACCAATAACTTTGTAATCTTGTTTGGAATAATTTAAATGCATCAGGTATTGCTTCAATCATTGCATTAGAAGAAGCCATTGCCTCTCTAAATGTACGTCCATCAAAACGTAGACCAGCACCAACCAATGCAGATAATGGTCTAAGGAATGTAGCTGTCGATGTACCTAAGATTGCACGAACAGGAGTTTTAGGACCACTTAATGTGCTTGCTACAAACACACCTTGTAATTCTCTAACTAGTTGTCCATTTTGTAACTTACCTTTAAAATCACCACCTCTTATTGTTGACTTTGCCCAGTTATCAAAATCATCTATTGTATTAATACCTTTAGGACCAGAAAATAATTCAAAAATAGCTTTAGATAAATCATCAGTAGGTTGCTCATCAGCTAGTTGAAACATAGCTTTTAGACTATCTTTTGATTCTTCTATCTTTGCATTTAAAAATTCTTCTGTTGCAGCTTTAGATGGTTTACCACGATTAGCTAAATCAAATTGTTTTAGTCCAGCACCAGCTGCGTATCCAGCTTTTTTTCTTTCTGTAACTGCAAATTGTAATTTATCTAATAAACCTTTTGCTGGTCCATCAACGTCATGTAGGTCAACAATATCTGCTAATTCTCTACCAGATAATCCTGTTTCTCTTATTTCGTTTATAAGACTACCAATAATTAAATCTAAAGTTCTAGCTTGTCTAGGTACAACAACATCTATTTCACCAAATCCAAGATCTCTCTTTTCACGTTTTAGTCCGGCTAAAAATTGTTCTGGTGTTAGTTCTGCCGCTTCGCGACCTGTACCTAAATATTGTAGGAATTGTATAGATTCCTGGTATGCCTCATTAAGTGAAATATTTTTTGCTTTTAATGCTTGTTCTGTTTGTTGAAAATAACTAGAACTCATTAATTTTTTTAATACACCACGAACTACATCTTTACTATCTTTTGCAGTACGCGCTGCTCTCTCTACTTGTACTTCTCTAACAGGAGGATCAAAACCACCATCTGTATCTGAGTATGCTCTAGCTTTGTCTTGTTGACGAGCTATATCACCTAGATCATCAGATGTAGATTTTACTGTTCCCTGGTGTGCATCAGCAACTGGTTTATTTTTAGGTGAACGAAAATCAGTTCCTTCTTCAAACTGTTGTTTTGCCCACTCTAGTTCTCCAGCTTCTCTATTTTTTACTCTTGCTTCTTTTTTACCTACAGCTTCTGTAAGACCTTTTACCTGGTCTTTTTTCAACACCTTACCTATAGCCATAGCTGCACCATCAAACATAAGACCTATGCCCATACCTTCCATAACATTTTTAAATGTTTTCATAGCAGGGTGATCTTCATCCTTAGTTGCTAAGACATTACTAAACTGTGGATATCTTTTAGCAATTGCTCCAAGAGCATTATCTTCTTGTGAATATTTAGAAAGAATGTCAGTAGTCGCACCAATAGCCGCAGCGTTAAGTAAACGATTACCTATCTTTATACCAAGTGCAGCTTGTCCTTTTACAGGAATAACTGCTAGTGAACCGAAGTGTACAAAGCCACGAAGTAAGTTTCCCCAGACAGTTTTTGTTTCTATAGGGTTATCTGAATCTACAAAAAAATCGTCAGATATTGGGTCATAATCTTTACCCTCTCTAACCATTTTTCCAGAAGCCATATCTATTAATCTTTCTGGTGCAGTAACTAACGAAGATGCTGTATCTTGTAGACCGCCCTGGATTGCACTTTGTGCTTCTTTCAATACGCCTTTAAACCCGCCACCATCTTTTTTATTTCTTACATCTTCTGATTCAGCTTTTTGTTGTTTTCTTTTCTCTACTGTTTGTTCAATTTGTTGTTGCTGTCGCTCACGAGCAGCTTCTTGGTCGATGATATCGGCAACATCATTTGCTTGCTGCCGTATCTCTTCCGTATCGATCTCGTTAGGATCGAACTGAAAATTTGAATCCATAATTAAATTTGACCCCTCAGAGTCCAGCTAATAAAACTTCTTTATCTGTGTTATAGTTTTTACTCATGTTTTCAGATCTAATAAGTCTCCGCGGAGTACTTTTATAGTTCCGTAAACGTAATACTTTTGGATCTATATTTGTTTCCTCGTTAGGTCTTTTTATTGGTGGTAAACCTCTTAGTTGTAACTGTGCATTAATAATATCAACAGGACCATAGTTTTTATATCTATCAGCAATTTTGTAAAATATAGGCGGTATCTGTGGATCTATACCTTGCTCATTTTGTTCATGTATTTTTTTTAAATCGTTGACAGTGCCTGTGATAACACCAGCTGTAAAATCACTATTATTTCCGTCTAACCACAATATTGCGTCACTAGTTTTCTTTTCTTGGTTTGATATATATTTTTGTCTTTCTTTTTCAGCATCTGCAAATATCTTTACTTTATCATCTGCAACTGGTTCACCAGTAAGTTCAACTTGAAATTCATTTGATACTGCGCTTATACCAGCTTTATGTGCAGCATTTTCATCTTTTGTAAGTTCGAGTTGTTTTACATATGCGTCTTGATATACTTCTTGGCCTTTATAAAATTGATTTAAAAATCGTGTAGAACCAGTATCTTCATCACCAATTGTTAAGTCAAGACTTTCTCTAACAACTGCACGAATATATCTGTCCCTAGCTGTTGTTAAGTTACCACCTGGTACTCTTGAGTTATGGTTATCTGCACGGCCCTGGTATTGAGCTTGTACATTACTATCGTTAATACTATTGATTAAATATTGTGGTATTCTTTGTCCTTTATCTATAAGAAAATCAATATGTGATGTTGTATCTTTATCGTCTTTATCTTCGCGTGTAACTATACTTTTTAATTTTTGTGGTACTGGACCCCAATCTAAGTTCCAACCTTCTACTGCAACTCTAAGTTCATCTTCATTAGGAGGTCTGCCTAAATCATTAAAAGTTTTTTCTACATTATCAATATATGCTTCACCCTGGTATTCACCCCACTCAACTTCTTTTTTTATAAATTCTTGTTGTGCTTCATTCAGTTTGTTTTCTAGCTCATATCCAGCTGTACCTAAATAACTTATAAGAGTCATTTCTGTACCACTAATATCTACTGTACTGTTTAACATGGCAGCTAAGTCTTCTGGGTCAATAGAATTACTATTTAATAGTTCAATTAACTCTTTTGCATATTCTGCCTTCGCACCTGGAATACTATTTATTTCTATGCCTCTAGTTCTTATAGATTCTGCAAGATCGAAAGTGTTTCTATTCATGATCGATGTAATCATCTCATCTTTTCTTTCTGCTGTTTCGTTTGCTTCTTCTTGTTCTTCAAACTTAGTCATATCTTCATTAGCAACTTTTAAATCATGTCGATTCATAGGCTCATAAAGATACTTTGTAGCAAGAGGTTGTATATCAGGATCTTGTACATCTTGTAAAAATATTCTTCTTATTTCTGCATCTATTAATTTTTTATTACCGAAATCATTATGTCCTAATTCATCATATGTTTTCTCTACAACTTCATTTGATATAGGATCAACAACAGCTATGCGTAATTGACTTCTACCTTGCTTAAGAAACATAGGCCATTGTGTAGCCTTATCACTTAAAAAGGCAGCATAAAAACCACGCCTTTTATTTTTGGACATACCCTTAACAACATTAGCTGTCATAGGACTCATCTCACCATTGTCTACAGCCTGGTTGACCATAAGAACATTACTGGCGTGAAATGTATTTTCGTTCTGTTGTTGCTCGTTAACTTCGTTAATTATTTGTTGTTTACCTTCTGCTGATAAGTTGTAAAATTCATTTTGACCTTCAGCAAATAATCTATCTTTACGAGCTTGAATTTGTGGTGCAAAAGCTTGTGCAAGAGATTGCGACAACGATGCTAGTTTTTGTAAACGTTGATCCTTTTGCCTGGCCGCAGCCATTTCATATTCAAATTGCTGTTGATTTCTTTCTTTTAAAGATTGTATTAATTTATCTTGTTGCGCTTCTAGTGATCCTGTTAGATCTGCACCTTCTAATGGGTCAAATTCTACTGAGGCACTGTACGCATTAAAAGGTGTTTGACTCATACGACCTCCATATCGATATCAATTTGTCTATAGTCAACTGTTAAATAATTTTGATCTATACCTACTGCCATAGGGTTTTTCTTTAATACATCTTGAGCCATAGCTCCGCGGAACCTTACGTCCCCACCTTTGTAATTAAATTCATATATTTTATATCCTTGTGGAGATGTACCGACTTCTACTATATTTTCTTTTGCGTTTCTATCTGACAATGTAGAAATAGAACTTGCAATACCAAGAGCTCCTTGTACTACAGGAAATACAGTTTCAAAGAATCCAGGCTTAACAGGTTTTGCAGGGGCAACTGTAGGTACTGGACCAAATCCTCTTTCTTGTAATGCACGGTTTTGTGCGTTTTGTAAAGCTCTTCTTGCTGTTCCTAAATCTTCTGCTTGCTTTATGCCTGCTCTTCTAAGGTTTGCATTACGACTACTTTGAGCCATATAACTGTTTAGTTTTTTCTTACGACCAAAACCCCTGGCTCTATTACCTTCATCCACAGGCATACTTTGCATAAGGCTGACATAAGCATCTCTGTTATCACTAAAAAATTTTTCTATTTCTAATGCCATATTTCTGTTTATGGCTCCTATTTGTCTTGAACTTGCTAATACGTTTTCTGATGTTTGAAAATCATAGTTAGCTAGTTTCATGTTCCAGATATTTCTATCTGTATCCCACTGGACTCTACGTTGTAATAATTGTCTTTCGTATTGTCTTTTTTGGGCTTTGTATTGGCTGCTGGCACACACGGCAAAATTCTATAAAGGTTAAATTGTTGGGCCCATAAATAATTTTCCTCAAAAACTTGAACCCTAAGAATTTGAGTAATTTTAAATGTACTTTATTTCTTTCATCGACAATGTTGTATAACAACTTTTCTCTTCTAGCTTCTACGAATCTTTTAGATTCTCTTGCAAAAGTAACTGGAAACTTATGTATGGCTGGTGTACATAACATCCATATTTGACCGTCCTGGGCAACACCAGCTAAACCAGCTATATCGCCGTCAGGAACAGTAAAATATACACATCTTGGATCTGTTGCAATCATAAGTAAATGTTCTAGAGGATCATAACCATGACCTTCTACAACCTCTCTGCGATCATCAGGTCGCAAGTTATTAGCTACTTTTTCAGCAGCTGCTGTTGTTATTGGGTGAATAAATTTAGACACTAGGATCTTTGATAAAATTTGTTTGTATAATCTCCTTCCCAACTAAGCGATCTAATTGATGCTGGTGAAGGATGATTAGAAAGTATGAATATATCTACGTTTGTATTTTTTTCGTAGACAGGTATTGTTTCTATTCTTTCTGTTAATAGTGGAGCAGTTGATGCTAAATATGCATCCATAATAGTTGACTCAAATGTTTGAGTAAAATCAGTTTTTCCTAATCTTTTTAATTTAGATTGATATTGACCTATCTGTCCTAATCCAACTTTTACTCTATGAACAGTAAGGTTTGATGTAACTTCTGATAATGTAACTTCACCTTGTGTTTTAGTTACAAATATAGTTGGAAATTCTACAAGCATTTCATATAGATATCCAACCACAAGTGTTCTGCCTGACCAATTACCGTCAACTGTAATAGTTGTACCAGCTACAGTAGGTATTGCATATCTTCCAGAATGTGGTTGTGTATCACTGTCATCTATTAATACTAATGATCCATTTTGTGTAGATGTGACACTAAGCCAGGATGCAGTGAATGTCGTTTTTTTGGTTGTAGTATTATATGTACCGCCAGTAATAGTTGTATAATTATCAACATGTAATAAGTAGTTATCATCACCTTTAGTAATAGATGGATCTGTAGATTCCTGGACAAGGTTTATCATTTGTAAATATTTATCATCAGTTACAAAATAATATGCATCATCAACTACAAATTGATATCTTATTGGCCTGGGTAACTTCCATTTAAACCAAGCTGCCTGTAATCTTTTATCACCTGTGTTGTAATACTTATAACCAAAAATGTCAGCTGTATTAGATTTATTAATAAGTACAATTCCATTTTCCCTGGAGTTTGTAATGTTATCTATATCACTTGGTAATAATCTTTGTATGACTTTACTTTGCTCTACTACATCAGGTTGTGAATTACTTGCTACATTTGCTATTTCAAAAAATCTACCAAATTGTCCACTATTATCTAAAAATCCTACAGTTTTTCCTAAAGATATAGGAGAAATTTTTTGGTTGTAATTATAGGTAGCTACACTAGATAACCTTGCTGTTTCTGGAGTTAAAACAGAATCATCAGTAGTTAATAAAAACTGTTGATCTGTACTAAAAATAAGTAAACCGTTAGGTATTTCTATACCATCCATTAATGTTGATGGAAAAGTAGAACTACATGCAATATCTATTGGATCATCAGTGCTAACAGTAAGTGCAGTTGTATTGAAAAAATCTCCAAAATTACCAGGTCGAGATGCTATAACATTTTCACCAGATAAAAACACAAGTCTATTTCTAAAAAATAATACTCTTTCTATTGATCTATTTACAAACGTAGGAAATGGATTTGTATTATCATCCCCTATATCTCTATTTGCATAACCAAATCTAGCAACTGTAAATGTATCTACAGCTGTACGTTGTATTGTTATAGGCATATTTGTTAAATTAAAACCTAAATCAATATCTGGTGCTGCACATTCTACCCAGTTACCTAAACCTGATACACCGTTTGTAGCATCAAATCGTAAAAAGAAATCATCCTCATCACTATCTGTGTTAGCTATTTTTACTATATATCCGTTTTTACATTGCACAGGTATTTCATCTACGCTATTAGCTTCTTTTGTAATAGCTTTCATAATATCGATATCTACAACTTCTAAGTTAAAAGAAACCGTATCACTATAAATATATATACCGTTACCAATAATTTCATGTCCTATACCAGAGACTCCTGATAGTTCTGCTGAAATACCAGCCAGGATTTGTGTTGTAGTTACAGCTGTATCTGCATCAAAAGGTGTTGGTGCTGGCCTTACTGCTTTTATGTTTGCATTAGCTTTTGTTTGTTCATGGTCAGCTACGCGAATCGTATATGTAAATCCTTCCATGACAACTGTAGTTGTATCTCCTGTTGTCCATCCTTCACCACCATGCAATAAAGTTATTTCTTTGGTATATGTGCATCCATAATCGTTTGTATCAGCTGCACCGTCAGCTACTGAATATGAACTGGATACTACCTGTTGTCCTCTAGTTGTAAGTCTAAATATAAGGTTTGTTTTATTACCTACTGTTTTGTCAAAAACACCTGTGCCTGTAGCTGGACAATGACCTGATCCTGGAGTTCCATTTGCTGGTATTGTTGTAGATTGTATTTCTAATCTAGTCGCAGTGTTGTAGGTTGTTTGTCCAGTTTGATTACTGTCGTGTAAATTTATTGCATATTGTCTACCATTTTCTGCTTTTGTAAGTTCTAAAAATGCTGCATGCGTATGTGGTCTATCAGGAGTTTTACCTGTAACTGAGATAGTTTTATTTGCATTAGAATTGTTTACAAAAGTTGTGTCGTTAATAGTTAGAAAATGTAATTCTTCTGGATCTGATGTTGTCAAATACGATTTTAAATTTGTTTCTGTACCACCCAACGATGTTGAGTAGTTAACTGTCATTTCATCTCCATCATCACAACTCCATATTCTTACGGTTCCAGTACTGTCAACTTGACCTACATATGAACCTTCAGTTTCATCTCTGTAATAGTGAAACCAAGAACCACCACTTTGTACATTTGGTAATGGTAAATCTTTATTTGACCCTGATGATGGTGATATTCTTTTACTACCTGGACGTTTAAATAATCCGTAGGTTAAGTCTGGTATTGCATTTACAATGTCATTGACTTGTCCAGGTGACTTCGTATAGTCAGGCTGTTGTGAAATGCCACCATAGAAGTTTGATACTGTTTGCGATACACTTGTCATCTAATTATTGCTCTAAATGGTTGATAAGGTGAAACGAAACTTTCTTCTGGATAACCAAAGATTGTATGTTTTCCCTGGTTACATTCGTAATCCATACAAGCTGCCCTTGCTGATTCCTCCTGGACAGCTAGCAATTTGTACAAATCAGAATTAGAAACTAATTGTGTTGCTGCTCTACTTGCAGCTTTATATGTTATGTATCTTTTAAATACAGAAGGTAAATCTTCAAAGTTAAATAGTCTTACTACGTCACAAAATATTGGTTGTGTAAATACATCTGTATGATCTATTTTGTCGTAGACTCTACCATTTCTTTTAACAAGATCATGAAATCTATCCTGGTATCCATTTGTTATACATATTCTTAGTATGTCGTTAGGATAAAGTATGTGGCCTGTAGTTGAATCAGGTTTAAACTCAACATGATTTTCTTTGTTATATACCCAACCTTCGTTTTGTACATCAATGTTGGATTCTTTTAATAAATTAAATATAAATGATATTTCTGGATTAGTGAAATCTAATGCTGTGATAGGAGATTGACCTATACTCCCCAGGATTGAATTTACTGCGGAGAGTTCTGTCTCGATATCAATTGTAGAAGGAGTATTTGTCATCTTACATAAATAAAAAAAAGAGGGCCGAAGCCCCCTGTGTATATTGATTAGAACCCAGAAGGAGCAGTTGCACCAACATAAAGTTCTACAGCAGCAGCTGGGTTAAGATAGTCTGCACCCATTGCCATTCTTCCAAGGATTACGTCACCCTGGTAAATTCGTGTCTTCCATATTTTTCAATATGGCACGGACTATATCATCTTCCTGTTAGGAGGTCGGACGCTGTTCATGTATTACGCACTACGTTCTTAGTGCACCATGTAGTCTCTGAACCTTCCCTTCAAGCGTGAAGGGCTTGGCTGCTGATTACCTTATCTTTCGACTTAGGTTTCCAGCAATTCATCCGATTATTCGATAATTATTACTAATTAAAGCTGCAATTTATTTTACAGAAACATCGTTAGATGTAACCTGGACCTGTGGCCCAATAGTCTCAACTACACCTGCGGCCTCCTTCTGAAATATAAGCCCGCATGATTTTGCGCCTACTTCAGCCGCTGTACCATAATCGTTCTTAATACCAGTAGTAGCACCAGATGCGTTATCAAGTGCGGTTCCAACGTGTGAACCTAAGTTTGATGGAGAAGTTTCTCCTGTAGTACCACCATAAGCAACACCATGCTTTCCTAAGAAAGGAATGTTCATGGACTTGAATATCTTGATACCAGCAATCTCAACTACGCCTTGTCCAGATTGTAAAGCTGTACCTTGTACATCTCTGTTGATAAGTCCTGATGAACCAATCTCTTGGATTAGTGCATAGTATTGACGAGGGTTAAGTACTGCAACTCTACCGTCAGAGCTAACGCCCTTTTCATCTAATGCAGCGGCAGCATCATAAAATGCGGATTGTAGTGCAGTTGCACTGTATGCATCAGAATCGTTAGTTGTTGTACCTACACGGATTTGTGTACCGCCTGGCTCTACGAAACCAGATTTAGTGATTGGAGAAGCTGCTCTTGCTCCGCGTGTGATTGCTCTGAAAACAAGGCGATCATACTTTTCTGCTAAAGCATAGGAGATCTTCTTTGTGATCTCTCCTCTTAACTCAAAGTGTGCAAGTGTTTCATCTAGCTCATATAAAAATGCGCTTGAAATAAGGAGCTCGTCAACAGTTATAGTTTTTTCTGCAACTGGAGGTGCTCCATCACTATTACCCAATATGCTATTTCCTGGAACATGGAACTCAGCTTTAGTGCGTCCAGTATAGATGAACTGCAAACTCTTACCGTTCTTTAATGTTCTCTTCATCACAAGATCTCTAGCAATTGTTTCATGCTGGAAACCTTTAAACATTTCCCCAGTTGCTAATTTTAGCAATAGGGCTCTTCTATCACCTGTGCTATTACTAGCAGCAGGCATAGTAACAGAAGCCTGATGGGCTGTACTCTGTTGTGCCATTTTTCTTTCCTAAAAGTAAAGGTATAAATTATCGCTTCTAGATCTAGATTTGTTTGAATCTCATTTGGTCTAACCTGAGACTCCCGGTTAGTAGTCTATTCCTACCGTCATGACGGCTAATAGGTATCCTCCTCGAAGGGCTAAAAGCCAAATTGAATAGGGAGGAGTTGCACCTCCCAGGATCGCTTAACCGATTATTCTTGTGTAAGCAACGCCACGATATACGAAAGTAACTTTCATGGTTATCTCCATATACTAAGCCCCGTTCCATGCTTAGTTGTCATGCGTCCCGAAGGATGAACGGACGTAACGTTAGTAAGAAGGTTCCCCTTCTGGTTCTGGGTACAAAGGAATGTCCTTTTCAATTTTTTGGTTATTTTTATTAACCTTCTCAACAAATTCTTTATCAGGTGTAAAGATAACAGAACTCATAAGTTCATCGAAAAGTTCCTCAGACCTCATTTTTTACCTCTTGGTTTTTTTGCAGTTAGTGCTGAACGTCTAAAGTTTGCAGCTGTAGGAGCTCCTTTAGATCCAGGCTTACGCATCTTTTCGCCAGAGCCTGCTGCTATTCTTTTTCTTTTTGCATGTATGTTTGCATAGAGTCCACGTTTAGCGGCCATACTTCTTTCCTCCTTTTTTTGTTCCTTTGCAAGAACCTTTACCTTTGTGTGCCATTAGTTAACATTTCCATTTACGAAGGGCAAGAGCCTTTCTAGTAGGCTTGCCGTTTGGTTTTTTCATTGGACCTTTCACGCCCGACATGCGAGCACAGAATGATCTTTTTCTAGGTCCTCCTCCAGGCTGTGGAGCCTTGAGGTTTGAGCCAGTAGCTCTGTTGTATTTTTCTCGGCCTGCTTTTGTAAGACCGCCAGTTCTACTTTTATGCTTTCCTATTTTTAGGCTTACGTTTTTTGCCATTTGTTTTTAATGATCTCAATACTTTTAGATCACCACTGTCTATCTTTTTTTTATTACCAGACAATGCTGCTAAACCTTTTTGTTTAGGTGAATATTTTGAATAAGGCATTTAACTTAAAATTTTGTTTGAACAATCTTCTTTTACTTTTGTTTCAAAGAATGATACAAGTCCTAATTGTGCAGCCCTGGGTAAATTTTTATCAGATAAAACTTCGTATTGTATTGCGAAAAATTCACCACAAGACAATGTCCAATCAGAATACCCCTGGGATGATCTGACCTGTGCATGCGTATGCACCAACGGCAGCAACAAAGCCAAGCATGGCAAGACGGCCATTAAGCTTTTCTGCATATTCCCAATAGTTAATTACTTTCATTTTTCTGGATGGATAAATTTTTTGTAGTCTTAAATGTTTTGTCATGGTCCTGTACCATAAGAGGCTTTCGTAGGATTCATGCGGCCTGGTCCGTATGGATTATATTTAGGCTTTCTTGTTTTTTTTGTTTTTCGTTTTTGTGCTGCTTCAGAAGCTGCTTTAGTAGCTGCTTTTTTAGCTGCCTTTCTACTTTTTTCTAAAGCCTCCTTAAGCTTTTTTTTTATTTCTGGCGGCATGCCAGTTGCTTTTATTGAAGGTGCATTAGGTGTTCTAGGTAAAGGTGGTCTACCCTTCTTGGACCCATAGGTCCCTGGTCCACTTGGCATAATTAAAATTCTATATTTGATCTGTCAAGTTTTTCTACGACATCCATGCGATATGCAGGGTCTAAATCGTATCTAGGATCACTCATGGCAGCAACTAATTCAGCTTGACTTCTGAACACATCACCATTTTCTACAGGTGGTTTACCTGTTACCATTTCTCCTTCGTAACCATTTGCTTTTTCGTATCTGGCTTGTAATCCTTCTACTGCTAATGAGATTGCTTCTACATTTCCTGACTCAACTAGTGAATCGAACGCCGCTGCTTTTGACTCAGAGAGATTATTTTGACTCCAAGTCATAAGATTATTATATGCTGTTTCACCACCAACGACATTTTTAACAGTGTTAATGTCAGCATCTGATAAATCTTCTACCTCAACTTCGCCTTCTGTTTCATCTACTAGCTGGGACATTTCAACGTATGCATTCACTAAATCTGTACTAGACATACTTTGGAATTGTTCAAGAGTTTCTGCACTTAGTTCTCCTGTCTCTTCCCACTCTGCACTAGCTTCAGTAATTAATGTTGCACCTTCTGAAAGCTCTCCCTCTTCTTCATACTCTTCTTCATACTCTTCTGCTTCGCCTTCATACTCTTCTTCTTCTTCAGATTGGCCTAATTTTTTTTGTAGTTCTATGTAGGCTTTTTCTAGTTGCTCTGCATTTTCATACTTACCAGCTAGAAGATTATTTTGTTCTTCTGTAATCTGTTCACCAACTTGTAGTGAATCCTGTTCTTCTTCTGTAAGTACAGTGTTGTCCTGTGTATTATCTATAGTTAAAGTTTCTGCCATAATTTATTCCTGGGGTGAAAGTGCTCCTTGTGTTACCTGGTTGATTGTTTCCAAGGCATCAGGGTTTTTTGATGGATCTAATACTGGAGTGCCAGCAAGTTGACCGGCTTGATCAAGAAGTGACTTCTGTGTCATCATGTTCATTTGATCATCCTTCTCTGCCTGCATTTGATCAGGTGTCTTAATAAGATTAAGAACATCTATACCTTGTGCAGCTGCAAGTCTTTTGATAGCTTCTTGTGGATTTATATATTTAATTAATGCTTCTGGTCCAACAGTTTGTGCAATAGTTCCCATAAAGGTTGTTAACTGCTGTGCATCTGATCCTCTACCTAATGCATTTATACCAGCTACAATTTGTGGCTGTACTAAATCTTTTGGTAAATCAGGTATTTGCCCTGATCTAGTTAATACTAAAAGTATCCTAGACAAATATGGTTTGAGGAACTGGGTAGTCAGTAATGAAAATAATCCACCGAGTTGTTGTTCTAATAAAAACTGTGTAGTTCTTATTTCTTCAGCAGTAACTCTTTCTGCCTGTCTTTGTGTATATACAAGAAATGCTTCGTTTAATCTTTTTTCGATATTTTGAATCTGCTGTGCGGCTGTTGCAAAATCCTGGGTTTTGCCCACAGTAACAACACCAACATCTTCTGGTCTACCAGCTATGATAGCTCCATTACCACTCAAACTTAAATTTGCTGGCTTGATTGGTGAAGATGGATTGACAAGAAAAATAACTTTTGCAGCTGCACTACTACCTTCAACTAATGCCTGGGTAAGTGCATCTAATGTTTCAAAGTCACCAATAAATTCTTCAACCCTTGAACGTCCGTATGCTTCTCCATCAGTGTGATTAAAAGTAAGAACGAGCCAGGGATTAGCATCTTCTGGGGCCATACTTTGACTACCATTTAATATCACATCTTCGCATTCTTGATGCCATCTGTATAATTTACCGTCCTTTTCATATTTAACACATGTATATACTTCTACATCATCATTACGATTTTTAGATTCGTCTATACCTGTATTTGTTTTTTTAGGTGGTAATTTATCTTCTATAAGTTTTCTACTTATAAGTTCTTTCGTAACGATCTCTAATACCTTACCGTTACCATCACGATTAACTACATATCTATTTAATGGATAGTTTTTTAAACCTTCTTTACCCATAAATATCAATGAGTTACCACCAACTATTAAATGTTTTAATGCCTGGTGTAATACAACTCTGTCATTAGATGCAGCTATAAAGTCCATGATAGTTCTTTCAATTTTCGAAAAAGAAAGATCTAATTCACTTTTTATTTTTGCATCTATCTCCTCTCCTATCTTGTCACTTTTTACTTGTAATTTAAAAAATGTAGTTTGCACTGGTAGTAATGCCAACATAAGCTTTGCTGCTAAAGTTGTACAACATTTTGCACCAGTAGATTGAAAAGGTTTGTTTAGACTTTTTCTAGATTGTTTGTATAAATTATCGTCATGTATTAGATAAGGGAGGGTTAGCTCAGAACATCGAACACTCATGTCAAGAAATTCACTTCTATCACTAGCGAGTTGATCGTATCTTTCACGAGCTTTATACATTCAATCCTCCGCTTGAACCACCTTTAGCAGGCGTATTCAAATTAATTTTTAAGGAATCTGATCCTATTTTTTTGGCATTTTGTGATGCCTTTTTATTACCAGCATCACCATACTTAACTTTCTTAACGTCATCTACGTCAGTAAGTTTTTTTGCCTCTGGTACTGATGTATCTACAACAGGATCAGGAGCTTTAGCTGGTGGTAATGCAGCAGCAGCTGGAGGGGGACTTGGTGTACGTCTACTAAAAAAACACATTGTTATTCTTGTAATTGATTTTTGATATATTCGATCACACTGGTTTGACCAGCTTGATACATTATTTTTTCTATTGAATCTGAAGGTAGGATTGGCGAAGGTTTAAAGTTTTCCTCGACTCGCTTCACCAATTGGTCTACTCTTTCGTCCTCTAACTTAAGCGTATTGGGGGAGATTTTCATTTGTATGCTCAAAGAAAGCAGGCATTCTGGCTGCCTTGGTTTGTGCTAATTCTGGTGCTTTGCCTTCGTACATCAATCTGTCACTAGCACTCATCCAAAATTTTTTATTTATATATTTATCTTCATGCTCACCCAGGGGTTGCATAATCCAACTGATAGTTGCCTTTCTTAATTTGTCCAGGCTAGGACTAGGTTTGTATCCTAGCTCTGCACATACCAGGCTGTTAGTTGCAACATGGATCTGTTCATCTCTAGATATGTCAGCTGATACTGTTCTCAATCCAGCATCACCATTAAATCTAAAGAAAGGTAATATCACAAAAAATATACTTCTTTCTAAAACTAGTGCTTTCAATGCACTGTGGTCAGGATGATCATTCCAGGCTTTCATTAGGACCTGTGCTTCTTTCTCTGCCTTTTTATCTGTGCCTAGTGCATTTACTATATATCCCAGGGCCTTGTCATGATTCTCTTCATCCTTAACATTCGATAAGAGAAGCTCTTTAGCTTTATCGGGTACGCCTTTTTCAAGTGCCTCAGAAATGTACGCTCCAACTGGCAACTCCAGACAACGTACTGAGAGGCAACGGTAGATGGTTTCTTCTGCACCTTCTTTTAATACTCCTTTGGTGGTTTGGACAGGAGTCCATTTCCTTTTTCTATTTAATAATTTTTCGTAAGGGTTCATTGTTCACAGCCGTAGCATTCAATCTTGTAATTAGGATCGGGTGTTGCGTTTGGGTCGGGTTCTTTTGTAAACAAATCTGTCAAGTAGTTTTCTACGTCCTCTTCGTCAAGTGCAGCGTAAGCTGAAGTCTTGTCCTGGGTATCGCCACCAACTTGCAAACTGTAATACAAACTTGTCTGTGGCGATTGCAGCCATTCTTCTATAAATGCTTCATCATAAGTAACCATGTCCGACCAAGAGTTAAATGAATAGCCATGAAGCAATCCAGTTCTCTCATACATAGTCATTATTTCATCAGCAACTTTCTTATAAACATCCCATCCTACTTCTCTCGCTATCTCTATATCTGGTCCATAGTTCACATCGACTACACCTAGTTCACCACTGTCCCTGGATACAACTCTATCTATAGGTGGTGCTATCTCAGGTGTAGCTGTGTATCCAAGAAGATCTTTTGATCTATAACTACATGATGCTGTAGGAGCTATACAATATGCTCTTTCCATACCATATAAATATGCAACATCACTAGCAGCATCGATAGCCTCCTGGAACTCATGTGCTAACACGCCAGCTGTACCTAGTGCATACTTGCCCTGGTTGACTAGCTCTAGTGCATCACCAAATTCTTTGTATGTAACTTTGTTATATGCCAGGAAGTTTGCAAGGCCAAGAATACCTAGTCCAACTTGTTTATCTACAGCTGGTGTTAAATATTCTCCACCAACACCTGTCTTACCATGCAGTTGACATAGCTCTGTCATTGCATCTACAAACACTGTCTTTAACATACCAACATGACACGCGCCCATGTTTACATGAGAAAGCAAGCAGGTCCCCCTGGACAGGGTGTAAACCTCTAAACATACATTCGACAAAAGTCTTTCGCCATGCTTGTTGTGCTTGATTTTATTTAACCAAATGTCTCCTCTTGCAATTCCTCTAATAATTTCTTCCTTTGTTGAAGCTGCTGAAGCAATCCACTTGGCTTCGGTGAGGTCAACACATCGTTTAACCCAGGGGAGTTCCGATCTGGTTGCCCGCACGAAGGTAACAATATCAGGGTGGTCAATAGAAAGATGTAACGTAACCGCGCCAATCTTTTGGACACCACCGCGTCTAAGTGTTTCATTTAATGCTGAATATATTTTTGCGAATGACACAGGACCACTTGCGTATAATCCTTTGTCGTTGACATGACCTTCTGGTCTGATTTCATCTAGAGTTATCCCTACGCCTGCTCCATTACGAAGTCCCCAGGATACAAATCTCCAGGATGCTTCAATAGAGTCTTCGCCTTCACTCATACTGTCCATAACTTTAAAAGTTGTACAGCTGACAGGCAACTTACCAACAGGATTATCTAGCCAATCTTGTACTCGCCCTACTTTAACTATCGGGTTGGGCTGCCCTTCTGTTCTCAATTTCATTTTCTAAATAATGGATGGCTTTTTCTAAGTCTTCAATAGCATCACCTTTATGGCCTGCTCTACATACATATTTAATTACGTTTCCGAGGTGATATCCCAATTCTTGTTGGCGAATAAAATCCCAAGTATCAATGGGTCCTCTTTTATAGTATCCTGGTCCTTTGTTGTCGGCCAGTTTTCCAATAGGTTCGTTAAACAATTTCCTAAAATAAAATTCTGTTTTTGTAATGCAAGGAAGACAATAATTATGTCCTCCTTTGTAGCTGTTTCCTTTTCCAGGCTGTCTTTAATTAGCCGCAACCTTAGATCTTGCTCTGCCGTCAAAGACGTAATCGGCGGTGGGGGTCCATAAGATTGGTTCTCCTTTTTCTTCGTCATAATCATCTACCGTAAGAATTTTTGCCAAACGTGCATTCATCAAGGCATGACTTTCGTCTAAACCTTTTTCTGCATAAGCTTGTACAACTGTTTGCCAGGTATATCCATTGTTATCAAACAATGCTGTAGCTTTTTTCATACCTACACCTGGAATACCTGTGTAACCATCAGTGTTATCACCAGAAACCATTTGTAATGCATGAAATTGCTCTCCCTGCTCTGCTGTTATAGTTGTTTTTTCTTTAAAGTCATAAAGTTGCCCTGGTATCTGACGTAAATCTTTATCTGGGCTGACAATTATGTTGCCTGGATACTTAGTCTGGTAAATACCTAAAGCATCATCTGCCTCTAGCTGGGGCATGCGTATGACTTTGTATCTATTTTCTAATTCCTTGATGACTCTTTTATATCCACAGGGCTTTTTTCGT